>ENA-OSEO01001110-OSEO01001110.1-sediment-metagenome-genome-assembly--contig:-NODE-1110-length-54462-cov-5.545408_pt1 | contig 54462 bp, 48 predicted proteins | sample MGYA00237883_ERZ534232 | MGnify/ENA metagenome assembly ERZ534232
TGATTAAATTAGGGATTTCTTTTATTCTTGTCTTTGTACTGATGATATTTTTCAATGTGGAATATTCCTGGAAGCTGATATTTCTTTTACCGATTGTGATTGTTCATAGCATCACTACCTTTGCCATTTCAGTGTTTGTAGCTCACATTGGTGTTTTTGTTGCCGATTCAGTCAATATTGTGAATGTGATATTACGTTTTCTATTTTATGTGTCTGGTACTCTTTATTCAATTGCAGAAAGGATCCCAGAACCGTTTCAAACCATCATGTTGCATGTAAATCCAATCGCCTCGATTATTCAGGAATATAGAAATGTGATTATGTACCAATCTTTTCCCAGTTTATATTACCTTTTCTATTGGCTGGTCATTGGGGTTATTCTCTCTTTAGCAAGCTTAAGTTTGATGTACCGTTATGAAAACACTTATGTAAAAGTGGTGCAAAATGGCTAATATCGCTTTAGGTTTGCATCAGGTATCTGTTTCGTACCAAATAATCAACACGTTTCGTATTAGAAAATTGAAGTCTGATTTAAAAGATCAAAAAATTCAGCGGTTTTTTGCTCTCAAAGACATTTCATTTAGCCTGGAGCAAGGAAAAATTCTGGGAATAATTGGGAAAAATGGAAGTGGAAAAAGCACCTTGCTGAAGGCAATTGCCGGGATATTTACACCTGATAAAGGTGAAATTGATTTGAAGAATAATCGAGCTTCCCTATTATCACTGGGGGTTGGTTTCCAATCTTCTTTATCCGGTTTGGATAATATTTATTTGTCCGGTATGCTTCTAGGAATGAAACGCGCAGAAATTCAAAAAAATGTTGATGAAATTATCGAGTTTTCTGAGCTAGAAGATTTTATTTACAAATCGGTTAACACCTACTCCAGTGGTATGGTTTCAAAGTTGGCATTTTCGATTAGCTCCATTCTGGATACGGATATTCTCTTAATAGATGAAGTGTTAAGTGTTGGTGATATTGGTTTCCGCAAAAAAAGTTTTGAAAAAATTCACAAAATTATTTCAGATAAGACAAAAACAGTGTTATTGGTTTCACATGATGAGTCAATGGTCCGGAAGCAGTGTGATGAAGCAATCTGGCTTGAACAAGGAAAAATTGTTCAGCATGGTGATACGAATACAACTGTTGATGCCTATCTCGAATTTATGGAAAAGAAAAAATAAATATTATTGAAGAGGGAAAGAATGACATTTAATCATATTTGCGTTGTTGGACTCGGTTACATAGGATTACCCACGGCATGTACATTTGCTCAACATGGAGTCAAAGTTACTGGTGTTGATAAAAATCCTGAAGTCATTAAAAGTTTGCGTTCGGGGAAAGTTCATATTTTCGAACCGGGTCTTCAATCACTGGTTGAGGATGCAATTAAGCGGAATTTGTTATCAATAAATGAGACTCCGGTAGAAGCAGATGCTTTTATTATTGCTGTTCCTACTCCTTTTAAGGATGGCAAAAAAGCAGATATGAGATATGTTATCGCTGCTGCAGAGGCGATTGTTCCAGTTTTAAGAAAAGGGAACCTGGTAATTCTTGAATCGACTTCACCGCCACTTTCTACAAAAAATATCGTTTTACCGATACTAGAGAAATCTAATTTGAAAGCTGGAGTTGATTTTCATTTAGCGTATTCTCCTGAACGTGTTTTGCCTGGTCAAATTCTTCGAGAATTGATTGAAAATGCACGTGTCATTGGGGGGATAGATGAAGAATCCGCTAAAGCTGGGAAAGAACTATATGGGATGTTTGTTAAAGGGGAAATCATTCTCACCGATTCAACGACCTCGGAAATGGTTAAATTAATGGAAAACACATATCGGGATGTCAATATTGCAATAGCCAATGAATTTTCCCGGTTAGCAGATCGTTTTGGTGTTGATGTATGGGAAGCAATTGAAATCGCTAATTTACACCCACGCGTAAAAATTCTCAATCCGGGTCCAGGAGTCGGTGGACATTGTATTAGCGTTGATCCATGGTTCTTTGTAGAAGCAGCTCCTGATATTACCAAATTAATTTATAGCGCCAGAAGAGTTAATGATGATCAACCTGAATTTGTTGTTGAATTGTTAAAGAAGAATATTGGAAATTTGGCAGATAAGAACATTACTGTTTTAGGACTCGCTTATAAACCTGATGTTGATGATTTGCGAGAAAGCCCGGCAGTGGAAATTGCTCAAAAATTAATCCAGGAAAACTGTAATTTGACGATCTATGAACCATATAGACCTGAATTCACATTGGAAAGCGCAAAAACAGCGAATTCGATGGAAGACGCAATATGCGAAGCTGATGTTTTGATATTATTAGTTGGTCATGGTCAGTTTAAAAAACTTGATCCAAACATAATTAAATCGAAAACAAAAGCAAAAATAATATTTGATACGGTGAATGTTCTGACAAAAAGTGACTGGGAAGAAAATGGGTATATCATATATAGACTTGGAGATCAAAAAGAAAAAGTACTATCTTTATAATAAATAAACAAGCAAATTCTTCCAGAGTACGAAATAAATGTAATGATGATGAGAAATCAAAATACCTGAATATTTATCTGGTACAATGTGAAATATCAATATCAATCTGATTGGAAGAATTTTCTAAACTCGTTCTACGTTTATCCATAAAATATTATGAAATAAAGCCGTTGTATATACAGGTATAAGGAAAGTGTTGCCGGTATTTATACCACAATCTCCTGGTAAGGTTGAATTTATTGAATACTAATTAATATCAATTAAAGTGGGAAGAAAGATTTGAAAAAACATTTAATTACGGCTGTAGTGATTTTATTACTGATTACTTCAGTTCTTCAAGTAGTTGCCATATCTTCTTTTGATTTAATAAGTAGTTTTAGTATTACAATTGCCCCGTACTGGTTGATCGGATTATCGATTATAGTTTTGTTAATGTTCTTATTTTTCACAGATAGAACAAAACTTATATATTGGATGAATCCTCCAAAAAACTTCAAATGGGCTTTGTATTTCGTTTTAATTTTTGTCATTTACAGCGTAATCTCTGCTTTTCTTTTTCCAGTCATATTTGAAGGAATTGAGGTTATGAATTTACGCTTGGGGATGGATGCACAATACATGAATCCATCACTTTTGTCATGGTCATTCTCAAACCTGGGACAGGTGATCTATCTATCTGTCAATTTCTGTGTTTTTATTTTCTTGATTTATGCCGTTTCGAGTGTCCGTGAATTATCGTTATTTTTCAAAGTTTATTTGATCATTGGTGTCATCACGATTGGTTTTGGTATTTTTCAACATATATCTGTTTACTATTATCCCAATCAATTTTATGAATTCTTATACGCAATTGTCCATAACAATCATGTCTATTCCTCATTACCGAGTGACACATTACGCACCAATTCGTTTTTTGGTGAAGCCTCCTGGTTTTCGGGATTTGCAGTAACCTTCAGTATCATGACGTTAGCTTTATTTTTGTACTCAGGAAAAAAGCGAGTTCTATTTTTAGTTATCCTGGGGTTTTATAGCGTTCTGATTGCTTTATCGACAACCGGGATTGTCACACTCGGAATGAGTGTGTTATTTTTGAGCATTTTTGTGATCATTCAGGAAATAAGGTTAAGAAACAAAGAAAGACATGTTTTTGGAAGATTAATTTTCTCTTTGTTAATGATTGCCTGTGTCTTCGTCTTCTTTCAGCAAGAACAAAACCTTGTGAATTCTTTACAGGACGTTTTTAGACGAAAAAATCAAGCACTACCAGAAACTTCTGAGATGATTGGTCTTCCTAAAACGGTATCACGGGATACATACACACTTTCGATGTCTATTGAAGGCGTATCTCCAACTCCGATACCTCAAAGTGAAAATGCTGCAAACCAGGAATTTAGGCCAACTGAAACTCCGGCTGAAGTTGATGATCCAAAAAACCTGATGGATCAATTAAGGTTATACACAATTGATAAATTTAGCAGTTCAAGTTTCAGAGTTCGATTATGGGCAGATCAATTTTCCGTATTTTCAGTTTTTCCTTCCACTTATTTTCTTGGAGCAGGGTGGGGGAGCAATCGACCATCATCATTTGTTACATTTTTATTGTCCAACGTCGGAATCATTGGATTCCTTTCTTTCTTTGGCTTTGTTTTCTTTCTCACGAAAATATTTCTCAAAGATTTTTCAAACCTTGATCCAATAACAATATCCATTTCAGCCGGTTTTTATACTTATCTGCTCGCTTTGATCATTGCTTTACCAGATCTAAATTGGCCACCGACATTTTGGTTGCTTGCTGGTTTAATGGTAACTGGATTGATGAATGATCACCAAACGATTGGGAATTCGTAAGATTAGCGTACGATCATCAACCCCGATATATCTTTAGTTTCAATGTAAAAAAGGCTCATACACAGTGAAGATCAAACTAAGAAATTGTTTGTTGAATTAACTGTTACTTAATTTCCAGGTTTGCTCAGAATTTTTGACAAGGTTGAAAATGTCAATACGAATTTCAAAGTGTTGGTGACAGAATTTTTTAATACTTTCTCTTTTCAAGTAATAATTTTGAGAAACCATAATCACTTTTGTTAATTAATTTCAATTTTTTCGATTACCAAGCCACCAGGATGCTTTTGATAAAGTTCCAATACTTCATCAATGTATGTAGTATTACATGACAACATATCTACTGATAAATAGGAATTCATTCCGTAATTTTTAATGTTTTCTAACAAAGTAGGGACAGGTGGGTTTGTAAAAATATTTCCATTCCAATAAAGTTCAGGAATTACCATTGGCATCCAGGTGCAATCGGTAACAATAATTTCCTCATTGAGTTTTCTAAGTTCTTGAGCACTTTGTTCATACAAATTCATAGTCGATATCATAGTGTAATACCCACGAATTTGGTAACCCAACCCAATAATAAGCCCAAAAATTAATGAAAAATAAACCACAATATTTTTCAGTTGATTTTTTGAATTTAATATTTCACTTACTCCAATTAAAGTGGGAATCAATAGTAATGGGTACAAAGCAAGCATGTATCGAGGTCCCCATTGTAACCCTCCAGCAGCAAGCCAGGCACGTAAGAAATAACCAATGAGAAATATGAATATTCCACCAAATGAGAGGAGAAAATAATTCAAATATGTTTTCCAAATCTTAGTATTGTATATGGTGAAAACTAATGCAACAACAGGACAAATTAATATAAAACCATGAACAGATCGATACATGGATGGTTGAATTAATACATAGAAACATACCAAACATAAGCCAATAAAGGCAATAAATGAAAAAAGTCGAAAGCGTTTTATAAAACTAAAGAAAATCACCAGGGCAAATAATAATGTTCCGACTATTAATAATTCCCTTCCTAAGCTATAAGCAGAAATTATGGGAGCATTAAATAGAGTATATGGTATGTATTTCAATCCAACGTTTACTAAGCCAGTGAAATTTGTCAAAGATTGAACTGCTTGAACATTAGGACTTATCGGGTTTCCCATTAACCAATAATTAAGTGTTCCCCAAATTAAAGAAGTGATTCCCAGCCCGAAAGTAAAAGGCACCACTTTTTTCCGCCCAACAATCACTAGGACTAACCAATATCCAGCAATTAACAAGATTGCTTCAGTTCTAAAAAAAACTGATAAACTGCCTATAATTCCTGATATGTATAAAAATCGCTTCTGATCTTGAAAAATTGATATCATCAATAAATATGTCGTCATCATTATAGAAGCGACTGATAAAGAATGTTCCCAAAAAGTAACACTGTAAAAAAACACTGGTGAGCAAAATGCAACTGTAAAAGCAATTAAGTAAGTCAGATTTTTATTTTTTGTTAAGAATTTAGTAATTTTTGCACTAAAAAAAACAATAAGTGCTCCAGCTATCGAAGGAAGAATATATAAACCTGCAAAACCAAAAAATTTATAAAATGGAAGTGAAAGCAATGGGAAGCCAACTTGCCACCAGGAATAAATCTCTCCATTATTTAAGGAATAAAAATATAAAGCTAAATTTTCATAATTAGGATCGAGAAATTTGCCGGGATAAATTAATGCAGTTGAAGGATTCTTTTCACGAAGGACACTTTCAATATAAATCAATTTTCCTCCTTCATCTAATGACCAGAAAATTCCTTCAGGTTTGAGAGAAGCCAACAAAAAATAAACTAAAAAACATAAGAACGCAATTATTATTAAACCTTTATCCGTATTCAGTTTAATGGCTCTCATTACCAGATCCTTTATTGATCAATTTATAGAAAAAATCCACATTGAAACTTACGAAAATTGTGAAATATAATATTACATCTATCGTAAATAAATTTAAAACCCAAGTTGGTTTATCAGATCTAAAATTGATTAGTAGTTGATTAATTGCAACTCTCCAACCATTCCAAACATGAGGAAGTGCTTCTCCATTTTCAAAGAATTGAGAAAAATAATAATGATATGGCAACAAATAGCCAAAAAGATAATATGAATCCAATAATAACAAGACTAATGAACAGAGATAAATGATTATTGATGATCTCTTGATTTTCTCCAATCCCAAGACAAATAAAAATATGATTGGAAATACAGCGGAGTTTATAAATCTTCCCTGGATTTCTGGATATTTTCCTTGAAAGAATCCTAAAATAGACAAGAAAATGAAAATCATGACAATGATAATATATGAAATTATCACCAAGTCTTTTTTTTCTAACCCTGTTTTAAGTTTTATTCTAAGATATTTTATAATTCCTAAAAATGATATCAAACTAAATGCACCTAATAACCCCCAAACAAATATTAGCAATTTATTGCTAACAGCTACACTTCCTTTCCACCAAATAACCCAAAAATTTGTAAATGTTTTAATCATCGAGGAAAATAATGTCGAAAAATTCAAATCTGGTTTCCAAATTGAACTAAAAGTTTCATAAAGACGGACAAAACTTTGATAACCAGTAAAATCTCCATACAAATTATAATTATTAATTACATATGGAAGACTCAAGATTAAAATTATTATTACGGTTAACATTCCTTTAAGAATAATTTTCTTATCTTTGTGATTGAAAAGATAAGTTAAAGGGTAAATAATTAAAATACCTGCAAACGTGATTTTAGTTAAAATTCCAACTCCTCCTAACAACCCTAAATAAATCGATTTTTTCCATGTTATTCCGTTTACAAAAGTGTGGGAGAGGTAATATATCGTGATTATTGATATGATCTCTAAGAAAAGATCATTGGAGATTCTGGCGTTGGAGAATGCCCGTTCAGGAAGGATAACAATTAATAACCCTGTGAATAGGGATGTTTTTTCATCAAAATTAAAAATTTCTCTACAGATTTTGTAAGAGAAAATAATAGTGATTGAAGATAATATTACAAGAATAATTCGGATTATAAACAACTTGTCAAGGATACCTCCAGGTAATAATAAATATATAGGTGCAAAAATGTAATAAAAAAAAGGTCCTTGATAGCCTTCATAACTATACCCTTCTAAGGATATAGTCTCATTTCCGGATAATATTGGCGTTGGCCAATGAAATTTTTCATGTCTATTGGTTTCAAGCACACTTTGAACTATTTCTTTATCCAATAAAGCTTCGCCAACAACTGGGGGGATTCCTGATTGACTTACCTTGATTATGTAATCTAAATGTTGTTCTTCATCTAATAACCCCCAGGGAGGTAATGAGAGAGTGTAAATTAAACCTCTCATAATTGAAAAGGCTAAAAGTATAATGAAATACTTATTTTTTATTATTTTTTTCATTAATTAACAAATGATTGATAAACTAAAATTTGATTCAATAAAGTCAGAAAATTTCTATTCATGACGAATCACACCAACGGAAATTAATTGTACAAGTGTTTCTAAAACGTCTCAAAATAAATCCAAGATTATTGCCAGGGAACAGAGATAATATTCAACTGATTTTCACTGTCTTCAAGAATTTTGATCAGAAGTGGTTTTTGATCTTCATCTTCGGCTAGAAGCCAATCATAAGGAGACCAAACAACGAGGTAATAAAGGTCAGGTTTAATATTATTTAGAATAATCCACCCTTTCTCATCAGAAAAACCATGAATATCACCTTGTTCCGGATCAGGTCCGGCAATAATTGGTGGGACGCTATTATTTTCTCCAATAGCCGGCATAAGATAAAATGCGTTATTAGGAATGATTTGGGATAAAACTGGAGAGTATAATATTCCACTCATTGATCCTAATCCAGATTCAGGATCTGGTACTTGGGGAAAGTTCTTAATTTCTAGGGGATTGATTTTGGATTGTGTAATTTCTTGCACAGGGTAACCTATGGATGGATCGTTTTCCCCAGTAATTATAGGATAACCAAATTCAGAAAGCACCGGTGTTGGATAGACTGGTTCCCTAGGTGAACAAGAAATAAGAAGGTAACCTATGATTAGTAAAATGACAAGTTTCTTAAGTTTGACAGCCATAAAAATATTTCCTCATTTATTTCTACATAACGCTCAAAGAATAATTATCACTCCTAAAGAGACTCCAATAATTATATATGAAATAATTTTTATCGATAATCAATATCCATTACTACAGAGTTAGGATTATTGGAGATAATTAAGTTCAAAGCACCTTATGACCTGGAATACTCATAAGGTGCTTCTCTAATTTTTGATTTATCTATTAAGTATATTTAGTTGCCGTACCAAATGATCTATGGTTGAGTAAAAATTCCATGTGTCATAAAGGTATCACCAGCTGTGTATAAATAGTTAGTCAATTGAACAAAACCATTGATTGGCACATCTGCTTCAGCTTTCAAAGACCCAACCCAGCCATCTTTCATTAAGGGTTCGTAATTGTCACCAGATGCCAGTCGGTGATTGCGCATAATTGAACTATTAGCAGCAAGATCAAGATCAACCACAACAATATTATCAGCAACAGTGAGAATTCCATCAGAATTTCTATCACAAACTGAAATTGGACACTCGAGTTGAGAGGGAATGTAAGTCAGAGTAACAAGGCCAGGCAGATTTGATTGATTTTGAATGGTGACAACTGATGCAAATCCATTGGCTAATCTTTTTGCAATCAAAGGAACGGACATAGTTGTATCAGCACCACCAGCAGGAATTGCTTCATAAGCTGCAGCACCTTGGTTGCTAGCAACATTTATGTATCTATTTTGAACAAACGCAACTACGTTTCCAGGGGCAGTTACTGTGCAGGAACCATACCAACCAGTTGGATAAGGAGTACCACCTGTGAATGCATTAAAATTGTAAGCAGCTTTGTTTAGTACCTGAGCTGGATTGGTTACAATGAATGAGGCTGGATCCGGGCTGTTGGGATCTTTTACACAATTAAGTGAGATTTGACCTGCTGCAATAGTTCCACCGCTAAGATTTTGAACAGTCACAACAGAGTTTAGTCCATTTCCTAACTTTGAGAAGAAAGATGCAACTTTCCAATTAGTGGTCAACAAATCATTGGAAAAGGCGTTAATTGTCTGGAGTGCATCCGAACCTAAGAAAATATTACTGACAACAGCTAATGATCCACTTGTTGTGCTCACAACAGCTGAACCGAACCAGTTTGAAGGTAAATTGGTTTCGTCAGCGAGATCATAATGATACATTACATTTGGACCTAAATTCGAAACGCTTTTAGTATAAGTAATTGTTCCATCTAATGAAACCAACTCAACTGTGAAATTCACAGCTAAAGTTCCCACATTTTGAACAATAATTTGTGAATTAACCAAACCAGAAGCGCTACTACCCATGTGAGCAGCAAGAGGAATATACCATTTGCTATTTCCCCCAGAATAACCTTTATAAGCACCACTTGATGGTACTTGATCTCTTGCTAATACCTGTACAACAGCTCCAAGAGGCTGAGTGGATGATATTGCTGCAGATCCTTTACCTGAAACCATCGTAGTATCAAAATATTGTCGGATTTGTCTCTGACCATTTGCTGGGATTGTAAAGGATTCATTTGCATCATCGGCATCCCAGTCTGCACCACCTTCAAGCAGGTAATCAACATTTACCAATGCTTCCTCAGAACCAAAATTGACCAATGTAAAATTCGTACTGAGGGTTTTTGTAGTTGATCCTGCAAACACAGTGGTAACGATGAGAAGCATAATTACAATTGCTAAAGTTGAACTTCTTAATATTTTTTTAGACATGATGTCCTCCTAAATGATGAGATTGATTTCTTTCTATTTTAGTTATTTACAAGGATAAATAAATAACTCTTATGGATTAAATAAATGCTTTTACAAAACTCCTTATACCACTTTAGTATTATTTTTTTTTGATGATTGGAAATTGTTTTTGTTTTTTACAAATTTTAGCATTATCCAGGATACTTCAGCCAGGATTGATATGAATCTAAATAATACAACAGCAATGTTGATGAGGTTAAAATTCACTAAGAAAAAGTCTTTTAATACAAAGAATAATGTTGCTTCTCGAATACCGATTCCGGCGGGGACAAAAAAAATGAGAAAACCAGTTAACCAAGATATACAAGTAGAAAACATTGAATCAATAATAAATAAGGATTGATTTCCCAGAAATAATAATATTTCATTAAGGCTATTTGCCAGAAAAAACCAATGGATTAAGAATAAAAATACACTCAAAAACCAATTCTTTGATAATCCTGGGGTAAATTCGATTGTTCCCAAATTAAAGAAATTGATTTTTGAATAATTTATTACCCTAAAACTACCTGAAATGACTAACCAAATAAGAAGAGGAAAGATAAATAAAAGTAGTATTCCAAGATAAAAATTTTCTTTAAAATACGTTGTGTTTATCCAAATAAAGATTATGAGAAGATTAGCTGTAATCGTTGATGCAAGTTCTAAGATAGAAACAGAATTGGATTTATTGTAAGATATGGAAAATTTTTGAAACAACCACTCACTTCGACTTAAATATCCCCAAACGGTACCAGGAAGATATCGTGGAATAAATGATAGAGTATAGCCTTTGACTAATTCAATAAAATTCTTTTTGTTTTTCCAGAAACTTTCTTCTAAAAGAATGTACCAGGCAAGAATTTGAATAAAAATTGCCAAAAAAGCAAAAATGAAGGCATAGAAAAAATGAATTAGCACTGTATTGGAAAGTGAGAAATTTACAATCGAATTAATGGATAAATAGACCTGATAGAGTAATAATATCCCTCCAAATACTAAGCCGAAAATATATAAATATTTTCTCTTATTAGATTGTTTATTCATTTATTCTATTTAATCCATTTTCTTTGCAACTAATATATAGCCTTGAGCAAATACTCCATTTTTATCGAAAATTCTGTCAATCCAAAAACATGGTAACGTTATCAATAGATAGTTCAAAAATAGCACAACATATTTTAGTAAAGGAATTTGCCAGAAAGTTGACACAAATAAGGTTGAAATTTGATGTCCTGTAAATGAAAAAAGGCTTCCTCTAGGCTTTATCTCTTGAATTTCAAACCCATTTCTAGTAAATATTTCAATCAAGCCATACTTCGTGAATCGATAGAAATCTAAAGGCTCTTCGTGTAATCGACTTAAGTGTGGAACGCTAATAATAAAATAGCCATCGGGTTTTATCATTTTATAAATTTGTTTTATGAATTCATCTGAGTTTGGTATATGTTCTAACACTTCAAAACTAATTCCACAGTCAAATTGATTTTTATCAAAGAGGTTTTTTTTAAGAATGTTGCCCGTGTAAGTCACATCTTCATTGTATGGAATTAAATCTATTCCTTCGTATTTTGCCACATTTTTTTCGAGTAATGATTTGTAAGGAGAGTAACCACAACCAACATCAATTAAATCTCCATGTATGTATTTTTGGGTAATTGGAATTGTTAATTTGTATTGAGCATAAAAAATCGGAGAAAGCATTTTCCTCAATTTAGATTTGGATAAATCAAAATCAATTTTCTTTCGAGACGACTTAATGAATGAAGTAAACATTAGTTTACTCATCCAATGAAAGTAGTGAATCATATAATTGCACGATTTTTTTCCCAACTACATCCCAGTCAAAATGTTGTGTAGCTCTTATCCTTGAATTTTTACTTTTCTTAAGCCATACATCTTCATTATTTAAGTAAAATAAAATTGCCTCTGATAAAGCTTTTGGATTTTCAGGTGGTACAAGTGATCCAACATCATCACTGATCACATCTGGTATTCCCCCAATGTCACTGCCAATACAAGGTGTACCACATGCCAGTGCTTCGACTAATACTACTCCCTGACCTTCTTCAATGGATGGGAGAATAAATAACTTTGATTTTTGCAACCATTCTTTCACAGAATTCTGGTCGATTTGACCTAAAAATTTTACATGGTTACTTAAACGTAAAGATTTTACAAGATCCTTTAAGTTATTTTCTTCATTTCCTTCACCAATTATCATCAAGCGAAAATCAGGATATGAATCAATTACAGTAGGTATTGCTTTGACCAAAAATTCAACACCTTTTCGCTTAATTAATGATCCAATATAAATTATTAAGTTTTCTCGATCCTCAGAATCAGAATTAAATAATCGAGTATTAACACCATTTGGAATTACTTCTATTTTATTTTCAAGATTCTCAAACTTCATTACTTCATTTTTTAGACTATTGCTCAGTGTAATTATCTTTTGTGCCCTTTTTAAAGTATTAAAAGTGATTTTTTTGGCAAATGATAAATTGGCAGCTTTGTAAATGTCACTTCCCTGAAGTGTAATTATATAAGGAATGTGAAACAATAAGTTGTTTATCCAAGCATTGAAACCCGCAATTGTCCAGTTAGCGTGAATGATGTCGCAATCTTTTGTGTATCTAATTACTGCAATTAATTGTGAAAAAATAAATGGGAAAATGGCATACTTCCCGAATTTCTGGTTGCTCCAAGCCTCAGGAATTCCTCCTGGTTCTCTATGAAGATTTTCCCACCTTAAAGGCAAATATCTTGGTCGATATATTTCAATTCCATCGATAAATTCGTGTGTTTTAGCACCTGGGCTGTGACTGGCGATTACTTTTACTTCCACCCCTTGACGAGCGATTGATTTTGCTGCTTCCAAAATAAAAGGTGCCCGGCTGTCATTTTCCCATCTTGGAAAAGCAGTTGTTACTATACATATTTTCATGAAATTTCCGTTTGATAAAGCTCTGAGTTTTATTTTTTATTATTAATATAAAGAATCTCTTCCAGCATCTTCCGATTGCTCGCAATCAAATCCGCCAGCAAACCATTCAACATCGTCTGAAAGCCAACGATCAACAATATCGAGGCCAGGATGACAGATTGCACGTGTCCAGCACCCTGACCCTGCAAGAAGAAGATGAAATACCTGACTGCTAAAACTCCGCCTGCCAGGATGAGGATTAGCCCAATACTGAAGAACACCCTTATCGCACGATACATGGCGTACGCTCTTATGATCGTAATTGTGGATTTCACCAAATAATCAAAGATGCTATGCATTAATCTCGATGGCCGGCGTGGGGGATTGGTGCGCACGGGTACCGAGGTGACACTGATATTGCGGTTACCCGCCTGAATCAGGGTTTCCAATGTGTATGAATAGTTTGATAACACGTTTGTTTTCAGAGCAGTCTCGCGGGTCATGGCCCGAAAACCACTGGTTGCGTCGGGGATGTCCAATCCAGAGGCTTTGGATACGACATAACTTCCAAAGGTCTGGAGTTTTCTTTTTAGCGGAGTAAATGATTCTTCAGTCGCAACTCCGCGATCGCCAATCACTAACTCTGCATTTTGTTTTAAAATAGGCTCAATTAATTTCGGAATATCGGCTGAGACGTATTGATTATCCGCGTCGGTATTGACAATAATGTCTGCTCCCAGGCGAATACAGGCATCCAGTCCCGCCTTGAAAGCGCCAGCCAGACCCTGGTTCTTTTTGAGTCGAATGACGTGATTAGCCCCGTGTTCTTTGGCAACTTCTGCGGTGTTATCCTGACTGCCATCGTCAACCACTAAATATTCAATTTGATCGATTCCATCGATCTTTTTGGGAAGATGACTGAGTGTTTCTGGCAAGGTCAGCGCTTCGTTATAGCAAGGAATTTGAATGATTAGTTTCATTTATTTGTGAATTGGCAGCCAAATTTTGGTTAAGTATATCATAAGCAATATTTGACGAAATTGTTTTTTGAGGTTGATTTTATCAGTAGCATTCTATTTTCTATAAAAAATCAGGCACAACTCTTGCACCTTAAATTCACAAGATCAAGTGAAATTTCGGAGGTTCTGATGAAACGTGCTTTAGTAATTTTATTATTTGTTTTGATTTTGACCGCTGCCTGGTTTCGATGGTTTGATGAAATTGATCCAGATACTGTAAAAGCGGATCTTAAGTCGCAAGCTACTTTACTCAAGGAAAAATCAACAACATTCTCATTAAATGAGGAAGTATCGCAAATCATCACTGCTTTGGATCGCTTCTTCTCTCCTGCTGCGGAAGAAATGGTGAGCGATGAAGATTTAGTTGTCGTACTTGTTCCTGAAGAAATTGTTGAAAGTATTCCAGTTGAGGAAGTTGGCAATACTGATGAATCTGAACATCCAGTTGAAGAATTTTCAATTGAACCTACTGAAGAATTAACAGTAAATGATCAGGAACCACCGCTCGATGTTCAGCAAACGCCCCAGTTCTCTCCAGACCCTAATTTGGGATATCCGGCACCGATTGTCGATCCTTCTCTCAGTTCCACGGCGGAACAGATGGTTGAAAATCCTGAGCAAACGGAAGATGTTGTTGAGACTTCTGACCTAATGGAGCAAAATCAAGTTTTGGAAACAGGTGAATCCCCATCAATGGAATTCAACCAGTTACAGGAAACAGTTCCAGGATCATTTTTACCCTACGATCTCCAGTCAGTTGAACCTTTGTACACCACAAATTTTGTTCATCCCGAAGCTGGTTGCAATTGGATGGGTGTAGCCGGACAGATATTTGCTGAAAATCTTGAACCCAAAGACGGTCTGGTGGTCGTGGTTGAAGGCGCTGTCAATAACAGCATGATTGAAGTATTAGGGTATAGTGGTTTGGCACAATCATATGGCCCTGGTGGGTACGAATTATTTTTAAGTGAGGTAAATAGCCCGGGTATTTTCTGGGTGCAATTATTTGATGTTCAGGGCAATCCACTCAGTGGTATATACTCATTCCAGATGAATGGGACTTGTGAGCAAAACCTGGCAGTCATAAATTTCACTCTTAAATCTGATGCAGAAAGTAAATACGTACCAACTGTGACCCCGTAGGAAATTGATAGCATCATCACTCAGCATTCACGTTTCACATTCGATCATTGTGAGCACATCATCTTCCCCTCTGATGGTGTGCTTTTTGTATCAAAAAGATAATATCAGCTTTCACGGTATCCTTTCAATAATTAACGGTCAGGGTGTTTTTGTGCGAGCGGATGCTCGCACAAAAACACCCGATTACCCCGTTTTATTGAGATGATACCTTTCACGAATAATCTCATTTTCAATCCATCGGTTATTGCAGAGGATATGAGATTTTTCGGCTTGACCTATCTATGCAGTAGGTTTATAATTCAGCAACTGAATTTTGAATTATGACAACTTACACAGAAAATGAACACCGCGAATTAGCTTTACTGGAACAAATATCTGTTGATCCGGATGCTACCCAAGCTACACTTGCTTCCCAACTTGGTGTCGCCGTTGGAACAATAAATTGGCATCTAAAGAGATTAATCGATAAAGGTTATATAAAGGTTCGTAGAGCAGAACGACGCAAACTTCGCTATATTATTACACCAGAAGGGATTGCATTACGTGCACGATTAGCGGTTGATTATATTCAGACATCCATGAGTTTGTATCGATTGGTACGTGAAAGATCCATGAAAGCGATCCAGCAATTGAGAAAATCTGGATTTCAAGAGGTGCGAATTGATGGGGAAGGTGAAGTTGCAGAAATTTGTCGCCTAACCTGTCTGGAACAGAATATTCATATTTTGGAAAATGGCAACCATATTCCAGTTTTTCGGATTAATGAATTGAAAATACATGTTGAATATATGGAGGATGAAACAGGATGAGTGAATTTTGGGAAGATCAACGTTTTGTTGTTACTGGTGGTTCTGGTTTTCTTGGCAAAGTATTGACTCGTAAAATGCAAGAAAGAGGGGCAAATAATATTTTTGTTCCTCGAATAGATGATTACAACCTGGTAGATCCTGTTGATATTGATCGTATGTTAGCAGATTCCAAACCAGATGTGATTATTCATCTGGCAGCCCATGTGGGTGGGATTGGCGCCAACAGTGAACATCCAGCTGAATTCTTTTATGATAATTTAATGATGGGTGTTCAATTGATGCATAAGGCCTGGCAAACCGGGGTTAAAAAATTTGTTGCCATTGGGACGGTCTGTGCGTATCCAAAATTTACTCCTGTACCCTTCAAAGAAGATGATATTTGGAATGGATACCCTGAAGAAACGAATGCCCCTTACGGTCTTGCAAAAAAGATGTTATTGGTACAATCTCAAGCTTATCGAGAACAATATGGTTTTAATTCGATCTTTTTACTCCCTGTCAATCTTTATGGACCAGGCGATAATTTCAACTTGAGATCCTCACATGTAATTCCAGCGTTAATTCGTAAATGTATTGAAGCTGAAGAAAATGGTATAAAGGAAATTGAAGTGTGGGGGGATGGATCCCCTACCAGGGAATTTTTGTATGTTGAGGATGCTGCAGAAGGTATTCTTTTAGCGACAGAATTGTTTAATGAATCTTTACCTGTCAACTTAGGCTCCGGACATGAAATCAGCATTAAAGACCTGGTAGAAAAAATTGCATTTCTATCAGGTTTTAGCGGAAAATTTATCTGGAATACGGATAAACCAAATGGGCAGCCGCGACGTGGGTTAGATACCACACGTGCGTATGAAAAATTTGGTTTCAAAGCAAAAATGACTTTTGATGAGGGTCTTGCAAATACCATTGCCTGGTATCGAGAAAATAAAGAAAAAATTAGATAATCAAGGAATTTTCCTTTTCAAATGACAACCAATAAAAATCAAATTCCCATTACTTATTTACGTCCTACCAAAGGTTTGGCAGCTTTAAATTTAAAAGATTTATGGGATTATCGGGAACTAATCTATTTTCTTACCTGGCGAGATCTCAAAGTGCGTTATAAACAGACACTATTAGGGTTCACATGGGTAATTTTACAACCTGTGATTAACATGGTAGTTTTCACAGTGTTATTTGGACAGCTTTTGCAGGTTCCAACTGATGGCATTCCTTATCCCATTTTTTCTTTTGCAGCATTATTACCCTGGTTATATTTTGCAAGTTCGTTAACCCGATCCTCAACCACTTTAGTTGGCAGTGCAAATTTAATCAGCAAGGTATATTTTCCCAGAATGGTTATTCCTATCGCAGGTGTACTTTCAGGCTTAGTTGATTTCCTGGTTTCATTAATTGTCCTGATAGGAATGATGTTGGCTTTTAAAATAATTCCGACCTTTAATTTATTATTGTTACCTGTATTCTTATTCCTCGCATTATTGACTGCATTAGGTTTTGGCCTGTGGCTTTCAGCTCTTAATGTGCGCTTTAGAGATATCAATCATCTGGTACCGTTTATTATCGAAATCTGGAAATATGCTACTCCGGTTATTTATGGCAGCACATTAATTCCGGAGCGATTTCGGTTTATTTTGGGTTTAAACCCGATGACAGGTGTTGTTGAAGGATTTCGCTGGGCGATTTTAGGAAGTAAATATGTCGAAAACTTTGACCCAGGACCTCTATTTATATTTTCAATCACCATAACAATAGTTGTACTCATTTCTGGGATCATCTTCTTTAAAAATACTGAGAGAACATTTGCGGACATTATATAAATGAAAGATACTGTAATTCATGTTGAAAATTTATCAAAGAAATATAAATTAGGCGCAATGTATGAACGACAGGATACATTGCGAGACTTATTAGTATCCACATTTCGTTCACCGTTTCGAAAAAAGCCAAAATCAGAAAATCAAATACTTTGGGCATTGAAAGATGTCAGTTTTGATATCGAACGTGGATCTGTAATTGGAATTGTGGGTCGCAATGGCGCTGGGAAAAGTACATTATTAAAAGTCCTTTCACGAGTGACTGATCCTACCAGTGGCATCGGTGAAATTCGGGGGAGGGTAGGTTCATTATTGGAGGTTGGTACGGGATTTCACCATGAATTAACTGGTAGAGAGAATATTTATTTGAATGGTGCGATACTGGGAATGAAACGGTCTGAAATTGAGAGTAAATATAAAGAAATCGTTGAATTTTCTGAAGTAGAAAAATTTATTGATACACCTGTTAAACGATACTCGAGTGGTATGTATTTACGCTTGGCTTTTGCCGTAGCAGCTCATTTAGAACCTGATATTTTGGTGGTTGACGAAGTTCTTGCAGTTGGTGATGCAGAATTCCAGAGAAAATGCCTTGGCAAAATGAGTGATGTTGCTGAAGAGGGAAGAACTGTTCTTTTTGTTTCACATAATATGTCAGCAATACTTAGGCTTACCAGTGAGACACTGGTCATGGAAAAAGGACAAATAGTGAAACGTGCTCCTTCCGTTGAGGCAGTTGATTATTACTTATCCAGTGGATTTACTGAATCTGGAGAACGGTTTTGGGATGAAGATGAAGTTCCGAATAACGCAGCGCCTTTTAGACCTATTGCTTTACGGATTAGAAATAGCGAAGGAAAGGTTATTAACACTATTCGTTCAATTGAAAAAATGACAATTGAATTCGAGTATGAATTGGATGAGGCAATCACTGGTCTACGGGTTGGATTTTATCTATTGAGTTCTCGTGGTGAATTTGTTTTTACATCATTTGATATGGATGAACCCCATCTATATGATGAATTTACTGCAAGAGAATCAGGAAGATATATAAGCAAGTGTGAAATACCTGCTGACACATTTAATGAAGGTCGTTTTGTTGTGGGCATAAATGCCAGTACATATCGGATTAGACGATATTTTCAGGATGAAAGAGCAATCACCTTTAATGTTGATCCTGCTGGAGCTCCCGGAATGCAATGGCCAGAACAAAGATTAGGACCTATTAGACCTAGATTAAATTGGAAAATTGAGAAGAGATAATATGGCAATCGTCGGAAAAGAAACAATCAAAAAATTCTTTGGAAATATTCCTTACACAGCGGAGTTATATTGGTTGTTCAGGCAACAAGGAAAACCAATTAATCGTTTTTCATTACAGAAGTTAGAAAAAAACTTACCAGAATTGGTAAAACAAGCAACATTCGTAAGAGAAGAATCCAAAAAAGGTAAAAAAGTATTTGTTTTTGCAACGTTGCATTATTGGATTGAACATGCGACGTTATTGAGTTTGTCACTTGCGGCGCTAGGACATGACGTTACGTTTGGATACTTACCCTTTTGTGATTGGCGTTTCCCCATTAATCGTTTTGATTTGAGGCGTCAGAATGCATATGCAAAAAATGTTCTAAATAAAACTAGAAATATAATAACTCCAGTCTCATTCTTATCAAAACGAGCTCCATATATTCCTTTACCGAAGGACTTAGAGGACGCAGTAAAAGAAGTCAGTATTTTCGATTCCCAATATACTGATCAGATTGAAGATATTGAACAGAACAGTGAAATATATAAATTAAGGTACCGAAGAAACCGTGATGCAGCACAATCACTACTGGCCTGGTTCCGGTCTGAAAAACCTGATGTAGTTATCGTGCCAAATGGAACTATTTTTGAGTTGGGAATTTGTTATCGAGTTTCCAGATTTTTGAAAATACCAACCATTACTTATGAATTTAGCGATCAACGTAATCGTTTTTGGATAGCACAAAACAGTGAAATTATGCGTCAAGATACTAATGAAATTTGGAAGGCGAAATTAGAGGAAAAACTAACGGATGAGAAGTTGGAGAAAGTTCGATCACTGATGATTTCCCGTCAAAAAGCCAGTCTTTTCGAAAACTTTTCCCGTCTCTGGCAAGGTATCCCTACTCAAGGTGCAGAAAAGACAAGAAATAATCTGGGTTTAGACAAACGCCCCATCGTCTTATTACCAACGAATGTGTTAGGTGATAGCCTTACTTTAGGTCGACAGGTGTTCACGAAAAGTATGGCTGAATGGATCGAAAGAACTGTCCAATACTTTGTTCCCAGAGTAGATACACAACTAATTATTAGAGTTCATCCTGGAGAAATTAAATCACGAGGTTTATCAATAGTTGAAATCATTCATAGGTTATTACCAGAATTACCTGAGCATATTCACTTAATTAAACCTGAAGATAAAGTGAATACTTATGATCTGGTCGAAATAACTGATATTGGACTCGTTTACACAACTACTGTAGGTATGGAAATGGCGATGAGTGGTATCCCGACGATTGTCGTTGGAGAAACTCATTATCGAGGTAGGGGATTTACTTTCGACCCTGACTCGTATGTAAATTATTACAAACTTTTGGGATCTATGTTAGAAAACCCATTAGAATTTCGGTTAACCCAAGAAAAAATAGATTTAGCCTGGAAGTATGCATATCACTTTTTCTTCGATTTCCCCAAACCTTTTCCATGGCATTTAGTACGCATGTGGGAAGATTACAAACAACATAAATTGATCGATGTTCTTAGCCCGGAAGGATTAAGTGAGTATGGGGAATCTTTCCAAAATTTAGTTGGGAAACCGATAGATTGGTCACGCTCATCAAAAGAAGGTGTTTCTTCGTGAATGATTCTAAGACAAAGCAACAAGTTCGAAACTTTTATGATCAGATTGGTTGGAAAATGGAATCTGACGGGTTCTATCAAAACGCCAGATACGAGGATCTCCGTCCAGTTGCGAAAGAGTATATTGAAAAATGTCATCTCAGAGTCAATCGACACTTAATCAAGGATGGAAAATTTTTATTAGACGCTGGTTCAGGACCAATTCAATATCCTGCTTATTTAACTTACATGGAAGGTTATCAATATCGTCTCTGCATGGACATTTCAATTGTAGCTCTTCAAGAGGCGAGAAAAAAAATCGGTGAAAAGGGTTTGTTTGTTGTCGGTGATGTAGCTAATCTTCCGTTTAGAGATGAATCATTTGATGGTATTGTTTCCTTACATACATTGCATCATTTACCTTTATCTGAACAAAAGAAAGCATATTTAGATTTACATCGCATTTTAATCGCTGGCAGAAATGCTGTTATTGTAAATGGCTGGACCAAATCAAAATTAATGACACAGTGGTCGTGGTTGGTTAAATGGATGGATTGGATTGGTAATTTAATTCTTAGGTTGAAGGGTAAAAACCAAGCGGCAGAAAATAATAAACTTGAAATAAATACAATTGATGCAAAGAAATCCAAAACTGAAGCAATCGGGACATTTGTCGAAAAACTTAATGCTCAATGGTTGCGAAATGAATTATCAGAACTGGATTTAAGTATCTATGTCTGGCGTAGTGTAAGTGTGCGATTTCTACGTGCTGTGTTCCATCAGGTTATTGGCGGGAAATTCTGGTTAAGGATTTTATACTCATTGGAAGAGAAATCCCCGGTGTATTTTGGTGAAAATGGTCAATACCCATTAATTGTCATTCGAAAATAAGACTGGAGTATTAATATGGATTGGTCAAAAAAAGTAATCCTGGTTACAGGTGGCACTGGATCTTTTGGAAAGAAATTAACGAGAATCTTATTGGATGAATACAACCCGGTAAAGGTGATTGTATTTAGTCGTGACGAATTGAAACAGTATGAAATGCGCGCTTCTGGTTACGATGCTCCCAATCTACGCTATTTTATAGGTGACGTCAGAGATCGGGATCGATTAAGGAGAGCCTTCGAAGGTGTGGATATTGTTATTCACGCTGCGGCTTTAAAACAGGTGCCAGCCTGTGAATATAATCCCATGGAAGCCATTAAAACGAACATTTTAGGCAGTAGCAATGTTATCGATGCTGCTCTGGATGCAGGTGTTGAACGGGTGGTTGCGCTGAGCACAGATAAGGCAGTTAATCCAGTTAATTTGTATGGCGCCACAAAATTAGCAGCTGAAAAATTATTCATTCAAAGTAATTCTTATGCAGGTGGTAGAAAAACCCGCTTCTCCTGTGTACGCTATGGAAATGTTGTTGGAAGTCGTGGGAGTGTAGTTCCGGTTTTCCTCCGTCAGAGAGAGAATGGTGAAATAACCATCACAGATGATCGTATGACACGGTTCTGGATCTCGTTGGAGCAGGGTGTACGATTTGTGATTCGTTGTGCAGAGCAAATGCATGGGGGAGAAGTATTTGTGCCCAAAATCCCCAGCATGTCCATCATTGATTTGGCAAAAGCAATCGCCCCTCAAGCCAAAGTGAATGTAATTGGCATCCGTCCTGGAGAAAAGCTTCATGAAGTTCTCATTTCTGAAGATGAAGCCAGAACAACAGTTGAATTAGAAGATATGTTTGTAGTTCAACCCGCTGAGGCATTATGGTTTGGCCGGGATTGGGAAAAACAAGGCAAATTAATTTCGGACGAATTTCGCTATGCCAGTAATACCAATTCGAACTGGTTGGATTTGGGTCAAATTAATTCAATTATTGCCCCGATTGAACAGGATTATTTAGCAGGGAAACTTTAATGTCCAGGTTTGTGGTTACAGGTGCAAGTGGATTACTTGGGCTGAACTTATCATTACTAATTTCTACTAATGATGAGGTTTTAGGTATTGCTAACACAAGTCCATTGAAAGGTTTGCCTTTCGAGATCCAGATAATGGATCTTGTAAACCACAATTTTGAAGAAGAAGTACTTGAGATTTATAAACCAGATGCTGTGATCCATTGTGCAGCTATTGCGAACTTAGAAGAGTGTGAAAAAAATCCAGAACTTGCATACCTTACCAATTCTGTTGTTCCAGGTGAGATCGCCTATCAATGCAGCAAAAGAGATGTGAAATTTGTTTATATTTCTACAGATGCTGTTTTTGATGGAAAATCCGGTAATTATTCTGAGCAGGATCGTACCAATCCACTCTCAGTTTATGCAAAAACAAAAAGAACTGGTGAAGAAAATGTTCAAAACCAGAATGCCGAGGCTATTATTGCCAGAGTTAATTTCTTTGGATGGAGCCTCAGTGGTACGCGTAGTCTCGCTGAATTCTTCTTTAACAATTTGATTTCCAAAAATCCCATCAATGGATTTATTGATGTACATTTTTGTCCATTATATGTAACTCATTTATCAGAAATTCTATTAGAAATGATCCATGCGGATTTATCAGGTACCTATCACGTAGTCAGTTCAGATCAGATGACAAAATACGAATTTGGATGTGCAATTGCAGATCAATTTGGATTAGATCATTCGCTCATCCATCCAATTTCAGTAACAAGAAGTAATTTGAAGGCTGAAAGATCATTAAATTTAACTCTTTCATCGAAAAAGCTATCAAATGATCTAAATCGATCCATACCAACCACACGAGATGGTATAAAACAATTTTTTGATGATTATCAAAATGGGTACGCACAAAAAATCAGAAATTATTCATTCGAAAATTAGCATCAATTTTTTAGAAAGGCAGGAAGAAATGGAAATCAATATTGGAAGTCGATTAATTGGGAAAGAATATCCCACATATTTTATCGCGGACATAGCAGCGAACCATGATGGAAGTTTGGAAAGGGCAAAATATTTAATTCGATTAGCAAAAAAAGCTGGCGCTGATGCAGCAAAATTTCAAAATTTTCGTGCTGCAAAAATCGTATCCGATTATGGTTTCAAAAATCTTGGTGGACAACAATCCCATCAGGCTCAATGGAAAAAATCAGTTTTTGAAGTATATCAGGATGCATCCATTCCGTTTGATTGGTCAAAAGAATTGAAAGAAGCATGTGATGAGGTCGGAATTGATTATTTCTCATCACCCTATGATTTTGATGCGATTGATTATCTCGATCAGTACATGCCTGCTTACAAAGTTGGATCGGGTGAAATCGATTGGATAGAAGCATTGGAACGCATGGCATCTAAAGAAAAGCCCGTGATCCTGTCAACTGGCGCATCGAATATTGGTGAAGTGCAACGTGCAGTTCACGCAATTCTGAAGATAAATCCACAATTAGTATTAATGCAGTGCAACACAAATTACACTGGAAGTCTGGAAAATTTAAAATTTGTAAACATAAACGTGCTTAAAACATATGAAGTAATGTTCCCTGATGTGATTTTAGGTTTATCGGATCATACACCTGGCCATGCGACTGTATTAGGAGCTGTAACTTTAGGAGCCAGGGTTATTGAAAAACATTTTACGGATGATACCAGAAGAGAAGGCCCTGATCATCCATTTTCCATGGATCCAGAAGCCTGGAGCGACATGGTATTGCGAACAAGAGAATTAGAAGCTGCCTTAGGAAGTACGGACAAGATTATTGTCGAAAATGAAAGAGAAACTTCGATTATTCAAAGGCGATGTATCCGTGCTGCCAGAGATTTAAATGCAGGTGAGGTGATCACCAGGGATATGCTGGATGTTCTTCGTCCTGCGACCATTGGAGCTATCAAACCTTTTGAAATTGAATCTGTAATTGGAACGATTGTCCACAAAGATATACCTGCAGGCAAAGAGATTCTTTGGACAGACTTAATTTAAAGGTCACTGGGTTATGAATGCCTCAAAACGTGTGCTTTACTTCAGCCGAAATTTAACAACTCATGATCAACGATTTTTGTCTTCTTTAGCAGAAACGGACTATGAGATATTTTATTTGCGTTTAGAAAACACAAAGCACGATATAAACGAGACTTCATTACCTGAAAAAATTAATATTTTACCGCCGTTAAATTCGAACAAAAGCTTCAAATATGTAAACCTTCTTGAAAACTTGAATAAATTGAAAACCCAGATTAATGCAATACAACCACATATTATTCATGCAGGACCAATTCAAACTTGTAGTTTTTTGGTAGCTTTATTAGAGTTTAAAAATTTGATAACTATGTCCTGGGGATCGGATATTCTTGTAGATAGTGAGATAAATTTTCTTTACAAGTGGATAACAAAACATACGCTAAAAAAAACATCAGTACTGATCGCTGATTGTGATGCGGTCTCGAATAAAGCAGTTCGATTTGGTTTTACTGATGAGAGAATTATCAAATTTCCATGGGGTATCGATCTGCAAAAGTTTCAACCAGGTGTAAATAATCAGTTGAGACATCAATTGGGATGGGAAGATAAATTTATCATACTCTCATTACGTTCCTGGGAAAAATTATATGGGGTAGATGTTGTTGTAAAAGGGTTTGTTGAAGCTGCAAAAAGTGAACCAGATCTGAGAATGATACTTTTAGGGTCGGGTTCGATGAAGTCAGAAATTGAGAAAGTTGTGATGGACAATAATTTGAGAGACCACATTTTCCTGGGTGGTGTCATAAATCAACAAGAATTGCCAGATTATTATCATGCATCTGATTTATATATCAGTGCTTCATATAGCGATGGTTCGTCTGTTTCATTAATGGAGGCATTAGCATCCGGTTTGCCTGTTCTAGTTTCGGACATTCCTGGAAATAAAGAATGGATCGATCAGGGAAAAAACGGGTGGTTGTTTAAAACTGGAAGTGTTGAGGATTTGACAAAAAGCATTTCTGAAATTTTGAAAAATAAAATGCACCTTTCTCAAGTTGGAATAGAAGCGAGAAAATCAGCTGAAAAGAAAGCGAACTGGGAAGTAAATTTTCAGAAATTATTGTTTGCATATCAGTTAGCTTTAAACCCAGAAATAAGAAAAGGAGATTGATCAGGTTTATCCTGATAACTGGTCAATGATACAGAAACAGAAAATAGTCGCAATTATTCAGGCTCGGATGACATCCAGTCGATTACCTGGAAAGGTGTTGATTAATATTGCGGGCTTTCCAATGCTTTATCATGTGATCAAGCGGGTTTCTTCCGCACAAATGATAGATCAGATTGTTGTCGCAACGACTGATGATCCTGCTGATAATCCAATTGAAGATTTCTGTAATTCAAACAGCGTTTTGTGTTTTAGAGGCCATCCCTTCGATGTTTTGGATCGTTATTACCAGGCCGCATCAAAATTTCAAGCGGATATTATTGTAAGGATTACGGCCGATTGCCCCATGATGGATCCAACTTTAATTGATTCATTAATCCAAAACTTTTTGGATGCCAATGTTGACTTTGCAGCCAATCGTCTCCCACCACCCTGGAAAAGAACGTATCCTATTGGTTTGGATATTGAAATTGCTCGTTTTCAAGCTTTGGAAAAGGCATGGACGGAAGCTGAATCTCAATTTGAGCGTGAACATGTTATGCCCTATCTTTACGATCATCCGGGACGATTTAAGATTTTGTTAGCACATCACGAACCAGACTATGGAGAAAAACGGTGGACCGTTGATACACCGCTTGATCTTGCGTTGGTTAATAAAATTTTTGGGTACTTTTCTCCGCGTATAGATTTTTCCTGGATGGAAGTGATTGAACTCATCAAGAGATATCCAGATTTAGAAAATATGAATAAAGGAATTAATGCAAAAAATGTTGTTGAAGTTGATAATCGATACGATTCTCAAAAGTGGTGATTATGATAAAACCAGAATTAACAATTTTCACAGCTCCCAAGCCTTTTACAGATTCTCATATCTCTACGATACAATATAATGCTATTCGTTCCTGGAAGAAATTAGAACCTGAAGCCTCCATTGTTCTAATTGGAAATGAAGAAGGTGTTGACGCAGTTGCAAAAGAATTGGATGTTCATTTTGTACCGGATGTGAAAAGAAATTCACAAAATACTCCATTGATTTCATCCATTTTCGAAATTGGAAGAAATATTAATGCGAGTCCACTTCTGGCATACATCAATACGGATATTATTATATTTGAGGATTTTTTGGATACTGCACGGCATGTTTCCAATAAATTCGAACAATTTCTCATCGTGGGGCAAAGGTGGGATCTAGAAATTACTGAATTAATTAATTTTTCATCTGGTTGGAAAGAGGAAATAAAAAATAATATCCATGCAATTGGCAAATTGCATTCAAGAAGTGGAAGTGATTACTTCATTTTTTCGAGAAATTGTTTTCAAAAAATCCCTGAATTTGCTGTCGGAAGAGCTGGATGGGATAATTGGATGTTTTATCATGCGCGCCGCAATAAATGGCCAGTGATTGATGCCACAAAATCAATATTTGTTATTCATCAAAATCATGATTATTCTCATTTACCCCCAGGTAAAAAACATTATCACCTTCCTGAAACTTATGAAAATATTAAATTAGCAGGTGGACGACGTTCAATTTTTTCTATGATGGACGTAGATTATGAATATGTTGATGGAATAGTCAAAAAATATCCTGTTAATTGGAAAAAATTTTGGCGAGAAATTGAAATTTTTCCTTTGATAAATTCCGATTTACAAATTTTAGGATTACTCACATTTTCAATTTTCCACCCCAAACGAGCTTATCAAGAATTTCGAACTTGGTTGAGGATTATAAAAAATAATAAAAGGAGAAAGAATGCGTAAAGGTCAAAATCCGGCAAAATTTGTCGATTCAGTGGCAAAACCGTCTACCATCACGGTTGCTGTTTTGAATTATATCCCTTACCTTAGTGGCTTTTATTCAGATTCATTACAAGTTCTAAAAACATGTCTTAAATCTATTAATAATGAAACGAAATTAGATTTTGACTTACTCATATTTGATAATGGAAGTTGCAGTGAAGTACAATCCTTTTTACTTGAAGAAAAAATTAATGGAAATATTCAGTTTTTAATCCTTTCAGATAAAAATCTAGGGAAGGGCGGCGCGTGGAATATTATTTTCAATGCATCTCCAGGCAAAATTATTTCTTATGCAGATAGTGATATCTATTTTCACGAAGATTGGCTAACTAAAAGCATCCAAATACTCGATTCATTTCCAAATGTTGGTATGGTTACCGCAAGGCCGTATGTAACTGACCAGGAATATTTAACATCTACTTTAAAATGGGCAAAAGAAAATAGCAAGGTTGAATTAAAATCTGGCAAACTATTACCATGGGAAGTGTTTTCAGATTTTTTATTGAGTCTTGGACGTACTTTGGATGAAATAAAATTGGAATATAATTCAAATGATATGTTTTTATTGAAATATGAAGATTCCTTAGCATATGCAGGTGCATCTCATTGGCAATTTACTACAAAAAAATCAATAATTCAGAAATTTTTACCTTTTGAAATGAATCGTCCAATGGGTCAGGTGAATCTGTTAGACAAAAGGATGAATGAATTGGGTTTTTTGAGATTAATGACCCATGAAGTGTTAGCTGATAATCTTAGCAATAGTCTTGATAAAAATTCATTTGATTTAGTAAATAATAAGGTTGATTCCAAAAAAATCGTTCATAGAATCCTGGATATTCCAATCATAAAATCTGTTTTATTATTTTTACATCACAGAATTTTCTTGGCTTATTACAATCGATAGCGTCCTTCATAAATTTGATATTTAATGTGATTAAATTTTTATTTACATCAAGTAAAACCATACTGTTATTATTGATACTCACAAACCGCCGTAAGAAAGGATAATTAAATGCGTTTTCTAATCACTGGTTTTGGATCGATTGGCAGAAGGCATTTTCGAAATCTTGTCACGCTGGGTTATGATGACATCATTTTATATCGATCCAACAAGAGCACACTGGATACAGATGAAATTAAAGGCTTTATCGTTGAAACTGATTACGAAAAAGCATTATCACACAAACCAGATGCCGTTATCATTTCCAATCCCACAGCCTTACATCTTGATGTAGCAATTCCCGCTGCAATCCAGGGATGCCATTTGTTTTTTGAGAAACCTATTTCTGACTCAATGGATCGTATTCCTGAATTACTTGATGCACTAAAAACTGGTGGCGGTAGAGCCATGACAGGATTTCAATACCGCTTTCATCCAGGGTTGAAACAGGTGAAAACCTGGATTGAGAATGGGTTGATTGGAAATGTTGTTTCTGCAGGGGCTCATTGGGGTGAATACCAACCTGGTTGGCATCCCTGGGAAGATCACCGCAAAAGTTATAGCGCCAGAAAGGATCTGGGGGGGGGCGTTATCCTCACGCTATGCCATCCGATAGACTATTTACGCTGGATGTTTGGTGAAATTCAATCCGTGTGGAGTGCCTATAATTCTATCGATCATTTACAAATAGATTCTGAAGGAATTGCGGACATTTCCTTATTATTTGAAAATATTATTGGCCATGTTCATCTTGATTACATACAACGACCTGGAAAACATGTAGTAGAAATCATTGGTGATTCGGGTACAATAACCTGGGACAACAAAGATGGAGTTGCCAGATGTTATTCTGCAGAATATGAAGTCTGGCACGAATTTACTCCTTCTTCCGATTTTGAACGAAACGTATTATTCATTAATGAAATGAAAAATTTTATTGAATTTATCAAAGGCAATGAAGCCCCAATGTGTACGCTTGAAGATGGAATAAAGATACAAAAAATCGTTTCAGCTATTTATCAAAGTCAAATTGAAAAAAGAAGAATCGAACTGGAATAATCAATGATTGTTCATATTTGGTCCAAAAAAATTTAATTATAACTAGAGGATTCGATTGTGAGTAATATTTTTGAAAAATTTGACATGAAAAACAAGGCAGTAATCGTCACAGGTGGCGCTGGTCTCTTAGGACGTCAATTCTCTAAGACTCTGGCTGAAGCTGGAGCAGGTGTGGTGGTTGCCGACATACTGATCGAAAAAGCTGATGAAGTTGCCAATGGTTTAAGAAGGAATGGATATCAGGCTATAGGAGTTCAGGTAGACATTACCGACAAAAATTCTGTTGAGAATTTAGTAGCAAAAACCATCAAGGAATATGGAATCTTGAGTGGACTCATTAACAGCGCTGCCATGGATCCTAAATTTGATAATGAACATGCAGGTCAACATAATAATAGTTTTGAGGATTATCCTGTGGATATGTTTAGATCAGCTTTGGATGTGAACCTGACAGGTATGTTTTTATGTTGCCAGGCTGCCGTAAAAGAAATGTTGAAGCAAAAAAAAGGATCGATTATTAATATTTGTTCTACTTATGGTTTGGTTGGACCTGATCAAAGATTGTATGAACGGGAAGGACAACCCAAACAATATAAACCTGTTTTTTATAGTGTGTCAAAAGCAGGTGTGTTAGGTCTTACCAAATATCTGGCAACTTACTATATGGGCACTCAAATTCGAGTAAATGCGCTTACACCGGGTGGTGTTTACAACCAACATGATGAAACTTTTACTGAACGCTACTCATCCAGGACAGTTTTAGGAAGGATGGCGGATCAGGATGAGATGAATGGCGCTTGTTTATTCCTGGCATCGGATGCATCCTCTTATATGACAGGTGCTAATTTAGTGGTGGATGGTGGATGGACAGCATGGTAGAAAAACGTGAAATTCTAGCCGTTATCCCAGCCAGGGGCGGATCCAAAGGAATCCCCCGTAAGAATATCAAAAATTTTGCCGGGTATCCATTAATTGCGTATAGTATCCAGGCTGCATTAAATTCCAAATATGTTACCCGAACAATCGTTTCCACAGATGACGATGAAATTGCGTACGTAGCCAGGGCTTTTGGGGCTGAGGTTCCATTTTTACGCCCTTCAGAATTTGCCCAGGATACCACACCGGATTTTCCGGTTTTCGAAAATCTTCTCAAAACGCTTCAGGAAAAAGAAAATTATATTCCAGATCTGGTTATTCAATTACGACCAACTTCCCCCATCCGCCCCATCCATCTTGTCGATGACGCAATCGAGATCATGTTAAGTGATCCCACAATCGATTCTGTTCGGGGCGTGGTTCCTTCTGGACAAAACCCTTTTAAAATGTGGAGAATTGACCCGATCAGTAAATTGATGACCGGCCTATTGAGTATCGACGGGATTGATGAACCATATAATTCAGCTCGACAAGCATTACCGGACACGTACTGGCAAACAGGCCATATTGATGTCATTCGAACGAATGTTATTCTCGAAAAAAAATCGATGTCTGGAGATAAAATTAAACCCATCCAAATAAATCCGGATTTTACCGTGGATATTGACAAACCATCTGATTGGCAAAGAGCTGAGTGGTTGGTCTGGTATGGTGGTCTGGAGATGGTTGTCCCTGGAAATAAGAGAAGACCAATCCCGGAAATCATTGAACTGGTTGTTTTTGATTTTGACGGGGTGATGACGGATGATCGCGTCTATGTAAATCAGGAAGGTGTGGAAATGGTTGCAGCTAACAGACGGGATGGAATGGGTATAAATCAGTTACAAAAAGCCGGGTTTAAAATGATTGTTCTGTCTTCAGAAAAAAATCCTGTGGTAGAGGCTCGCTGCAGAAAATTGAACTTGCCGGTCATTCAAGGTGTTGTTGAAAAATCAACAGTTCTAAAAAAATATTTAATAGATCATAATATCAATTCCGAAAATGTTATTTACATTGGCAATGACATTAACGACTTAACCTGTTTCCCTGAAGTGGGTTGTGCATTTGCAGTTGCCGATGCACATCCGGTAGCCTTAAGGCAAGCTGATATTGTCTTGAGACACAACGGTGGGCAGGGGGCTGTTCGCGAGGTTTGTGACTTGTTGTTACAATCCAGAAGATAATGAACAAAGGAGAAAAAATGACAAAAGCGATACAAATCGATCATAAAATAGTTGGTGATGGGTATCCGGTTTATATTATTGGAGAAATTGGCATCAATCATAATGGTGATTTAGAAATCGCCAAAAAATTAATAAAGGAAGCATATCTGGCCGGATTGGATGCTGTCAAATTCCAAAAACGAACACCGGAGATTTGCGTTCCAAAAGAACAACAGTCTCAGATGCGGGATACCCCATGGGGCTATATCAGCTATCTGGATTATCGTTACAAGGTTGAATTTGGTGAACAGGATTATCGTGAAATCGATAAACTCTGTAAAGAATTGGGAATCACCTGGTTTGTATCCGTTTGGGATGAGCCATCAGTAGATTTTATGGAGCAATTCTCTCCAGCCTGTTACAAAGTTCCTTCAGCTTCGATGACAGATCTACCTTTATTAAAAAAACTTAGAGCCACTGGTCGACCAATTATTTTATCAACAGGTATGTCCACCATGGATCAGATACGAACTGCTATTAAGGAAATCGGAAGTGAAAATCTGATCATCACCCATACAACCAGCACTTATCCATGCCCACCGGATGAGTTGAATTTAAGGATGATTGAAACCTTGCAAGATGAATTCGATTGCCCAATAGGTTACTCAGGACACGAAGTCGGTCTGGTGCCTTCCGCCGTTGCAGTTGCTTTAGGAGCTTGTCTGGTGGAACGTCATATTACATTGGATAGAGCCATGTGGGGCTCGGATCAAGCAGCTTCCGTAGAGCCACAAGGAATGGAAAAACTGGTCAAATATATTCGAGTAACCGAGCAAGCCCTGGGGGATGGAGTCAAAAAGGTTTACGAAAGTGAAAAATCATCCTTACAGAAATTGCGCAGGATTACTTCCTTCTAATGGTTCAAAAGTTAAAGCAAATCAAAGCTGGCCTTCGACAACGGAGGATTCATAATGCTAATGATCAGCGTTTAGCCAAACTAGCAAACGAAATCAAAAAGAAATCTACATTGAGCAACCATCGGCCAGTGGTATTTATGGGTGTGTCAACTCGCCTGCAAGGAATGAGTTTGAACGCTGGATTTGCTTTGATCACAAAATGGAGTCTTCAATTACAGGGAGTGCCTGTAATACAATTTGTTTGTGATGCCGGGATGGATCACTGCATGTTGGGGAGCATACTCAACCAACCTTTAGATCAACCTCCCTGCGCGATTTGCATCAGGCAATCAAAGCGCATGTACAAACACTCGGAAGTTGCCTGGTTCAGGAACCAATCTTCATCAGAAATTAAAAGACAAATTTCTGATTTATCAATTCAACAATTATCAGACTACAAATTTGATGAAATTCCTTTGGGAGAGTTGGTATTACCTGCTATTCGTTGGGTTTTGCGTTGTTATCATTTGCCAGATAATGAAGAGACCAAAACATTGTTCAGAGATTACATTCTTGCCGCAGAAAGTATTGCTTCTCAGTTTCAGAGTTTACTGGAGAAAGAAAAACCACAAAAAGTAGTAGTGTTTAATGGCATGGCCTTCCCAGAAGCGACAGTTCGATGGATCGCTAAAAAAAATAATATTCCTGTTATCACGCATGAAGTTGGTTTGCAACCTTTCAGTGCTTACTTTACCTATGATCAAGCGACAGCCTATCCGATAAAAATAGCAAAGAATTTTTCACTCAATCAAGATCAGAATAACATTCTGGACCAATACCTTGAACAAAGATTTCAAGGCAATTTTACAATGGCAGGTGTGCGCTTTTGGCCTACCATGCGAACCTTAAGTGATTCATTTATTAAATTGTCCTCTATGTTTAAGCAAATTGTTCCAATCTTTACCAATGTAATTTTTGATACAAGTCAATCGCATGCGAATGTGATATTTGAGCATATGTTTGATTGGCTGGATCAGGTTCTGGTCATTATTCAAAAAAATCCGGATACGTTATTTGTCATTCGTGCTCACCCCGATGAAGCCAGACCAGGGAAAGCTAGTAGAGAAAGTGTTGCTGATTGGGCAAAACTAAACCGGGTAGATGCATTGGAAAATGTTGTTTTTGTCGATGCAACTGAATACTTCAGCTCGTATGATCTAATTCAAAAATCAAAATTTGTGATGATTTATAACTCAACGATAGGATTGGAAGCGACTTTGTTGGGTGTTCCTGTTTTATGTGCTGGCAAATCACGTTTTACACAGATCGAGACTGTTTATTTTCCAAAAACTCGCAATGAATATATCCGCACATTTGAAGAATTCTTAACAGCCCCGGAAGTAAAATTGCCTGAGCAATTTATTAAAAATACAAGAAAATTTATGTATACCCAGTTGTATCGGGTATCGTTGCCATTTGATCAATTCTTAGAAGAGGATCGTGTATGGAAAGGGTATGTTCAATTGAAAGATTTTAATTGGCAAGACCTTCTGCCTGAAAATTCTGAGCCTTTACGAATAATTTCAGAAGGGATTTTGAAAGAAACTGCTTTCGAATTGGAAAGATGAAACCCACCTGTTCTATCGTCATACGTGCGTTTAACGAAGAAAAACATATTACCAGATTATTGGATGGAATTCGCCATCAAAGTATTAAGGATGTGCAAGTCATTGTGGTTGATTCTGGTTCATCTGACCGTACTGTTGAGATAGCTACAGATTATGGCGCTCAAATTGTGAATATACAACCTCAGGATTTTACATTTGGAAGATCGCTTAATCTGGGAATCTCAGTTGCAAATGCAGACTTTGTCGTTATTGCCAGTGCACATGTTTACCCGGTTTATCCGGATTGGCTGGAACGACTTCTGGAACCATTTGAAGACGAAAAAGTAGCAATCAGTTATGGTAAACAACGCGGAATGGAAACCACACAATTTTCAGAGCATAGAATTTTTGAACATTGGTTTCCGGATATCTCAACCCATAATCAGGATCATCCGTTTTGTAATAATGCCAATGCAGCTATTCGAAAAAAAACCTGGGAACAAAATGCTTATAATGAAACCCTGCCGGGTTTGGAGGATTTAGCCTGGGCACGCTGGGCTCATGAACAGGGGTATCGAATTGCATATGTGGCTGAAGCAGAAATTATTCATGTTCATAATGAATCCTGGCGCGGGATTTCCAATCGATATCGCCGTGAAGGAATGGCTTTTAAAATGATTTATCCTCAGGAACAATTTGGAATTTTCGATTTACTATCAGCTTTCTTTTCGAATGTAATAAATGATTTGAAAATTGCCAGAAGAGATAAAATAATTAAGAAGGTATGGAAGAGTGTGATGGGTTTTCGCTGGAACCAATTTTATGGAACCTACCTGGGATATCATCAATCAGGTCCCTTGACATGGCAATTAAAACAGACATTTTACTATCCCAGAAACAGTCATCAGATTAAACAAATGAAACGCGAAATCAAGCCGATTCATTATCAGGAAGTTTCTGGAAGGGAAGAGAAATGAACAAAAAAATGAAAATTGCAGCTTTAGTTCCTATGCGTCATCATTCGGTTAGAGTCCCAGAAAAGAATTTTCGATTGATTGCCGGAAAACCTTTATACCATTACATTTTATCGAGCCTGTCGGCAGTTCCGGAAATTGATCAGATCGTTGTAGACACGGACAGTGAAAAAATTATTGAAGGTATAAAAATATACTTTCCATCCATAAAGATCATTCACAGACCAGAGCATTTACGCGCTGACATAATTCCGATGAACGAAATTTTATTTCACGATACCGAGAAAATTGATGCCGATTTATATTTACAGACGCATAGTACCAATCCCCTTTTAAAGTCTGAGACAATTTCAGCGGCTATCAATCAGTTAGTTGATAATATGCCGGCATATGATTCGCTATTTTCAGTAACGAAACTGCATACACGCTTTTGGGATCAATTGACCAGACCGATCAATCATAATCCGTCCATTTTGTTGAGAACCCAGGATCTCCCTCCAATATTTGAAGAAAACTCCTGTATATACCTCTTTCAACGAAAAACTTTGGTAGAACACCGGAATCGAATCGGTGAAAGGCCTATGATGTTTGAAGTAGAACGCTCAGAAGCATTTGATATAGATGAGGAACTCGATTTTCTATTAGCAGATTTAATGATTTCTCATCAGTCCAAAAGCGATTTGGTATAATCCATATCGATACCAACCTCCTGGGAGAATTATGAAACCAACAGTTTTATTATCTGCACCTTATATGATTCCATTTAAAGAAAGGTTTATTCCTGTTTTGGAATCATATAGCATCGATGTAATTGTTCCTGAAGTCCACGAGAGATTGTCTGAAGAGGAGATCCTGAAATTTGCAGGGCAATTTGATGGAGCCATTTGCGGCGACGATCGTTTTACAAAGAACGTGATCGATGCCTGCCTTCCACGCTTGAAAGTAATTTCTAAATGGGGAACTGGTATCGATTCGATTGATAAATCATATGCCATTTCAGTTGGTGTGATGGTTGGAAATACACAGAATGCCTTCACCTTGCCAGTTTCAGACAGTGTTATTGGATATATTCTGGCGTTCGCCCGGCGCTTACCCTGGATGGATGCAGCGATAAAATCAGGCGAGTGGGATAAAATTCCAGGAAGATCATTGAGTGAATGTACCCTTGGTGTTATTGGAGTTGGCAATGTTGGGAAGGCGGTTGTGCGGCGTGCAAAAGCTTTTGGGATGAAACTTTTGGGTAATGATATCCGTGATATCGAACCCGATTTTATCCTCGAACAGGGACTGTCAATGGTCTCTCTCGAAGAATTAATGAGAAAATCTGATTTCATCAGTGTGAACTGTGATTTAAATCCAACCAGCATACATCTTATTAATCAAGAAACACTAACCTATGTAAAAAAAGAAGCTGTTTTAATTAATACGGCGAGAGGACCCATTGTTGATGAAAAAGCATTGATTGCCAGGCTGCAAGCGGGGCAACTAGCAGGCGCAGCGCTGGATGTATTTGAAGTTGAACCATTACCGCTTGATTCTCCACTTATATCCATGGACAATGTGATGCTGGCACCTCATAACTCAAACTCCAGTCCACAAGCCTGGGAAAGAGTCCACTGGAACACCATCAAAAATCTTTTGATTGGATTAGGGATTGAACCAATAGGATTAGACAATTTTAAAACCAATTAATGGCAGGAAATTATGAATAAAAATCCAAGAGTTATGTTAATTACAGGTGCGGCAGGTGGTATGGGCCGGGCGACCGTCCAATTATTTAATGAAAAGGGCTGGATTGTAATTGGTGTGGATCGAAACGAATTTGGTCAATCATTCCCAGGCAATGGCTTATTTATTCAGGCTGATATATCGGATCCAACCCAGCTTGAGGAGATTTATTCCTCTGTCAGGAAATTTACGGTCTCTCTGGATGCTGTGATCAATAACGCAGCTCTACAGGTTGTGAAACCATTATTGCAGACAACGGTAGAAGAATGGGATGCTGTCATGGCATCAAATTTAAGGTCTGTATTTTTAGGGGCAAAATTGGCTTATCCTTTATTAAAAAATAAGGGTGGTGGAGCAATCGTGAATGTATCTTCTGTACATGCAATTGCGACATCATCTGGTGTGGGCAGTTATGCGGCCAGTAAAGGGGGATTGCTTGCACTGACACGGTCCATGGCAATTGAGTTTGCGCAGGATAATATCAGGGTGAATGCTATCCTACCAGGTGCTGTAGACACCCCCATGCTTTCAGCTCACCTGGATCAGATACGCCTGGAAAATCTGGCAAAACGGACAGTCAATGGCCGCATTGGAATGCCATCCGAGATTGCGCATGCGATTTATTTTTTGGCTGATGAAGAACAATCCTCCTTTATGACTGGACAGTCCATTGTTGTGGATGGTGGAGCTACAGCGAAGCTGAGCACGGAGTAAGAATGAAAGATCAGATCAAAAAGATTCTTCCGGTGCCAGTTTTAACTACTGTTCGCGATTCGCTGGATGCGATTAAGCGTAGCAAAGAAATTCCGGAAGCTTTTTTTCATTCATGGCGGGTCAAATCTCGCCAGGATCTCGAACAGTTCCGCAATATTCATCAAGGAAAACGATGTTTCATATTGGGAAATGGTCCAAGTTTGAAACAAACGGATATGACAAAATTAAAAAAAGAATATACATTTGGCATGAATCGGATTTATCTTGCCTTTGATGATATGGGTTTTGAAACCAGTTATTACGTATCCGTTAACGACCTGGTCATTGAACAATGCGCAAATGAAATTTTAGAATTAAATATCCCTCGATTCGTTTCCTGGCGAGCCGGTAAGCGTTGGCTGACACAACAGGAGAATTTGTTCTTTCTATACACAACCTATACTGAACCTAAATTTGCAAAAGATATTCGAAATCGTTTGTGGGAAAGCGCTACAGTTACGTATGTTGCTTTACAAATAGCTTTTTTTATGGGATTTAGTGAGGTGATTTTAATTGGCGTTGACCATAACTTCGAAACTAAAGGAAAAGCCAATACGACGATTATTTCCCAGGGAGATGATCCCAACCATTTTCATCCAGGCTACTTTGGAAAAGGGTTTCGCTGGCAATTGCCTGATTTAGAAAAGTCTGAAGTGGGTTATAGGATGGCAAAAGAAGCATTTGAAAACGATGGACGAAAAGTGCTGGATGCTACCATTGGTGGCAAATTATCTATTTTCGAAAAAATTGACTACGACAAGCTTTTTTAAATGCTACCCTCAAAGTTAAAATTTCTTGTTATCCAAAAAATCAATTATGAAAAATAAACCCCTCATTTCCATAATCACTCCTTCATACAATCAATCTGATTATCTGGAAATGGCGATGTTATCCGTTTTGGATCAGGATTATCCCAATTTGGAATATATCGTTGTTGATGGAAATTCTACAGATGGAAGCCAGGAAATAATAAAAAAATATGCGGATCGATTAGCCTGGTGGGTGTCTGAAAAAGATAATGGTCAGGCAGATGCTTTTAATAAAGGCTTGAGTCATGCCAATGGAAAATATATTGGATGGTTGAATTCGGACGATTTGTATATCAACGGGACTATTTCAGAAGCAATTGATTTGTTAGAATCCAATCCAGAGGTTGCTTTTGTATTTGGTGATGTTCAGTCGATCAATGAACAGGGTCAAATAACAAATATCATGAAATATGGGCATTGGGATCTGGTGGATTTGATGCAATTCAAGATCATTGGTCAACCAGCCGTATTTATGAGGAAAGATTTGTTAGTCTCCACGGCAGCATTGGATACTTCTTACCACTTTCTTCTGGACCATCATTTATGGCTAAGATTGGCATCGAAAGCGCCTATCATGTATTCAAATAAAATTTGGGCAGCTGCGCGTTTTCATGCAACCGCAAAAAATGTAGCCCATGCTGCCGAATTTGGAAAAGAAGCATACCAGTTGGTTGAATGGATGGAGAAAAATCCAGATCTGAATCAAATTTTCATGTCAAAACATAAAAAAATCCTGGCAGGTGCCCATCGTATAAATGCCAGATATTTGTTAGATGGGGGTCAATATTCAAACGCAGTAAGTGTTTATTGGCAGGGGATGAAATTAGATTTCCTAACAATTCTTCCAGAATGGCATCGCATGTTATATGCTATATTTGCTCCTATCGGAGTGTACAAATTTAAAGATCTCTATCTGAAAATGAGATATTGGGTAAAAAGACCAGACCTAAAGGGGAAAGGGCAATGAAATCTGCTTGCGAAAATTCTGCGATTGAACCAATGGATGAAAAATTATTTAATAAGCATCCATCACTTTACATAATTTCGATTGTGGTTATTTTATTATTAGGTCTGGCTATTCGTTTTTATGATTTAACAGACGCACCTCTCGATTTTCATCCAACCAGACAACTTTATTCAGCTTTGAAAGCCAGAGGAATGTTTTATGAGAACCTTGAGACGGTACCGGAATGGCAGCGAGATTTCGCTGTACATCAATGGAAACTTCAAGGACTCATCGAACCACCTGTCATGGAAAGATTAACTGCATTCACATACAAAATCATAGGACGAGAGGTTCTATGGGTAGCGCGTATCTATTCAATTTTATTCTGGACTCTTGGTGGTTTAGCTTTATTAGATTTAACTAGAAGAATGAACGATAAGAATGCTGCAGTGTTTGCATTCCTGTTGTTTATGGTGACGCCTTATACAGCTATTGCCAGCCGGGCTTTTCAACCAGATCCTTTGATGGTTATGCTTATGATTATTGGTTTATTAGGGTTGGTGAGATGGATTGACCAGGAAAATATCATGAATGCAATAATTGCTGGATTATTTGCTGGCTTAGCGATTTTCATCAAATCGGTCGTAATATTTCCAATTGTTTTATCCTTCGTTTCAGTGATTTTATGGAAGAAGAAATCTTTTAAAAAGATTATCACTAATTCATCTATTTGGGTAATGGGTATTTTAACAGCCTTACCATACACTCTTTATATGTTGTATGGATTGGTAATTAATGGATCTCTTCAATCACAATTTAGCTTGCGATTTTTCCCTCAATTGTGGATCGATCCGGTATTCTGGTTACGCTGGAATGAAATGATTACGAAGGCCGTTGGTTTTGAAATTTTCCTTGCATCAATTGTTGGATTATTTATTTTCAAAAGATCAATTTATCGTGTTTTCCTTTCAGCTCTCTTTATTGGTTATTTTATTTATGGTTTGACACTTTCTTATCACATTTCGACACATGATTATTATCAATTACCTTTGGTTCCAATTGTCATTATTGGGGCTTCATCGGTTTTCAGTCTGGTTGTTTCAGAATTAAAAAACACACGGTGGCTATCTACCAGTATTGTAGTCGGTGTTTTAATTTTTTATGCAGCAATTAATGCCTGGGATGTCAGAGTGACCTTAAAAAGAGTTGATTACACAAGTGAAATATCTTTTTGGCAGAAGATGGAGAGTGTATTTGAACCTGATGATCGAATCATTGGGATCACCCAGGATTATGGTTATCGATTGAATTATTGGGGTTGGACGGGTATCGAAAACTGGATGTCTACGTTTGATTTTTCTGTTCGCGAGTTGGCCGGTCAGGAATTTGATATGTTATCCCTTTTTGAGGAAAAAACCCAGGGAAAAGATTATTTTCTGGTTACCCAGTTGTCAGAATTGGATGATCAACCCGAAATTAAAAAGATACTTTTCGAGAATTATAAGATTCGAGAAGAAACCAGTGATTATATTATTTTCGACTTAAGAGAAAAAATTGAAAATTGATCAATTAATGCCACTTGTTTCGATTGTTACACCATCTTTTAATCAAGCAAAATTTCTTGAACGAACTATACAATCCGTTCTCAACCAGGATTATCCAAATATTGAATATATCATTATGGATGGTAATTCTACGGATAATAGCGTGAAAATCATTCAGAAATATTCTTCCAGAATTGCTTACTGGAAATCAGAAAAAGATCTGGGACAGACCGATGCGATCAATCAAGGCTTTCAAAAGGCTCACGGTCAAATTTATGCCTGGCTTAATTCAGACGATACCTATGAAGCGCATGCTATATCGCAGGTTGTAGATTATTTTTCCAAACATCCTGAAGTGGGGATGGTTTATGGTGATTGTAATTTTATTGATGCAGAAGATCGAGTCATAGGTAAGTTTAATGCGCAACAGACGGATTATCAAAAATTGAGGACTGGATTTGTGCACATCCCACAACAAACAGCTTTTTGGCGGGCTGACTTATGGAATGATGTAGCGCCATTGGATGCATCGATCTATTTTGCCATGGATTATGATTTGTGGTTACGGCTGGCAAAAGTCAGCAAAATAGTCTATGTACCAAAATTATGGGCAAATTTTCGCCTTCATGGTGATACAAAAACAATTTCTGAAGACGATCGTTGTTGGACGGATATGCTGAAAATCCACTATCGAGATGGGGGCAATTTTTTGCATCCGATTGTGTTGAAATATTACATCCGAAAACTTGCAGCTCCATATATACGGTATAAACGAAGCAGGATGATTTCAAAAAGATCATAGTATTCCTGAACCATATATATCCTCTCGAGATTTATCGTACTGATTGCTATAATTGTTTTTGGAAGCAGGTAATTCATGAAATTAAAAGGAATCTTGATTTTAAACATTTTGATTGTTGTTGTGTTGGCTTCATGTTCTGGGAGTGAGGTGATTTTTACGCCATCGGTTTTGGAAATCCCAACTGCTACAAATCCTGTTATTAACACTCCAATTCCTACTGGAACGGACATTCAAGCGATAGAAAATAATCCAACACCGGAAGAGGAAAAAACAGAGGAAGGTGCTTCTGATACAGTTAAGACATTTCCCGACTCTTCCCAGTATCAGTGGCAGGAAATTTCATCTGGTTTGATCAAACCTTTGGGAATGACATCTTATTACGATGGTGATTTGTTAATTTATATTCTTGAACAGGATGGCGTTATTCGCGTTCTGGAAAATGGTGTTTTACTAGCAGAACCATTTTTGGATATAAAGAATAAAACTACCACAAGCGGGTCGGAACAAGGTTTATTAGGTATTGCTTTAGATCCCAATTATGCAGACAATGGAATTTTCTATTTGAATTATTCTGGTCGCGGTGGAGATACGGTGATTGCCAGGTATTATGCAAATGATGATAGGAAAATAGCAGATCCAGGCAGTGAGAAGATCATTTTGACCTATGAACAACCTTATTCAAACCACAATGGTGGAAACCTCGTATTTGGTCCGGATGGCCTTCTTTATATTGGGTTGGGAGATGGTGGTTCTGGTGGTGATCCGGAGATGAGAGCCCAGAATCCAGATACTTTATTGGGGAAAATGCTTCGAATCGCTGTGCAGGATCAGGAAATTTATGCAATTCCCTCTGATAATCCTTTCCAGGGTGGTGGTGGCAGAGCCGAGATTTGGGCGATGGGACTGAGAAATCCCTGGCGTTATTCCTTTGATCGCCTGACAGGTGATTTTTGGATTGCCGACGTTGGGCAAGGGAACTGGGAGGAAATTAACTTTACACCTGGTAACTCTGAATCAGGTCTTAATTATGGTTGGTATTATCGTGAAGGAACGCATCCTTTCAAGGGTGAACCACCTGAATCTGTTGATTTGATCGATCCAATTTATGAATATGACCATAGCATGGGTTGTTCGGTCACGGGTGGATATGTTTACAGAGGAACTGAATTGCCAGAGTGGTATGGTGTTTACGTGTTCGGTGATTTTTGTAATGGAAAAGTCTGGGGTTTATTGCCTGATGATGCAGGAAATTGGATTTCGTCAGAATTGTTCAGTACAGGCGTGAATATCAGTTCTTTTGGTGAAGATGTGTTTGGCGAGTTATATTTGATTTCTCACAACGGAACAATTTATAAATTGGTAAAAAAGTAAAAATACGAAAATGATATAATCAAGAGTATGAATTCAAGAACTTTCTCGAAGGAGGTGTAAATGGCAGAAAAAAGATGGTATCCAGCGAAAACTCAATATTGTAAACATGCTGGCGGTGAAGTTCAATTGGAGGTTCACGTCGTTTTGCCACCAGAATATCTCCCCGATCAACCACCACGCGTGGTGGGTCACAGATGTTCACATGGTTTACAATGCAATCTCTTGACTCAACCTTCCTGTGTGTGGGCAGGTACGAACCCTGCGTATGATCCATTCGGCGAAGAAGAATAAGACTGAATCGTACTTAAAATAAACACGCCATCAGGCGTGTTTTTCATTCGATTGGAATTTGCTTCTTCAGATAACTCTTAATTTTTTCCCAACACGTTCAAAAGCCTGAAGACCAAGATCGAGATCTTCTTTTGTGTGGGTTGCTGAAATCATGACACGGATTCTGGCTTTTCCGACTGGCACAGTTGGGAAACCTAAGGCCATCGCAAATACACCTTCCTTAAATAATTCATTGCTGAAGTCTTTTGCTAATTGGGCATCCCCTAACATGACGGGTGTAATCGGTGTTTGGGATAATCCAGTGTCGAACCCCAATTTCTTCATTTCTGCTTTGAAATAATTACCATTTTCCCATAAACGATCGACTAATTCAGTCGATTCCTCCAGAAGGTCTACTGCGGTTAGACAAGCAGCTACATCAGCCGGTGTTAATGCAGATGAAAAGATGAAAGGTCTGCCACGTTGTCGAATCCATTCTATTAATTTTGCATTGCCTGCTACCATTCCTCCCATCACACCGAAGGCTTTCGACATCGTACCAACCTCAATATCCACTTTGCCATGCAATCCAAAGTGATCCACAATGCCACGTCCTCCTTTGCCCACCACGCCTTCTCCATGAGCATCATCCACCATCAACATGACATCGTACTTGCTGGTGACTTCGTAAATCTTGTCTAATGGTGCCAGATCACCGTCCATACTGAATACACCATCCGTAATGGCTAACAACCTGCGATATTTTTCTTTATTTTCTAAAATTTTAGTTTCCAAATCACTGGCATCCGCGTGATTGAAGCGGATGATGGTCGCACCGGATAACCGGCAGCCATCAATAATGGAAGCATGGTTCAGTTCATCCGAGAGGATGCCATCTTCTTTTCCAACCAGGCACGGGATGGTCGCCAAATTAGCCGTAAATCCAGATTGAAATGAGATACAAGCCTCCACACCTTTGAATTTAGCCAAACGCCTTTCTAATTCCAGGTGCACATCCATGGTTCCAGCAATGGAACGAACAGCACCAGGACCAACTCCATATTCATCCACCACTTTTTTGACAGCTGCTACCATTTTTGGATGATTCGCCAATCCTAAGTAGTTATTTGAACAGAAATTTAAGACTTTCTTTCCATCCACAATCAACCATGCGCCCTGTGGGGAACTGATGGTGCGTATCTGATTGTATAATCCGTTATCCTTTAAGGATTGAATCTCATCTTCAGCCCAGACTAATCGATTTGACATGTAGACCTCTTTTCAGGTGAAACCAAATTTGATAATTAGATTATATCCGAAGCATGTTGTAGCCCATGGTTACAAAAAACATGTTTTATATGGAATTTTGTTGATAATTCCACTGTTTAATGAAATTTTATTCACTTAAATACCCCATTTCGATTAGAGTTTTTCGAACCTGCTCGACTCCGTTTGGAAGCACAACAACCGTATTTGGATTAAGAACTGCTTGAATAAATTTCTTTACAGATGTGTTCTGTAATTGATTGATTGCTTCCGGGTTTCCTACATGTAAAAGGATTGCCTGGGTGAAGTGAGCCTGCGTTCCGTAATTCTCCCAATTATCCAAAGCAGACTTTAATTTTGGGGGAAATGGATGTGGTAGTACAGATTGGACAATTTTCAGGAAATGACTGATTTTTAATCCCTGATTCTTTGCGCGTTGCAATGAAACAGGGGATATTTGAAAAGCATACCCATCTTTGGTTTTTCCATTCCAGTCGCAAAACCTGGAAATCTGATATCGAATTGTCCTGGAAAACCTAAGAGGGATGATAATTTTTCCATACGAGTCAATCATGAGTTTGACTTCTTCTGGTTTGATGCCTTCAGGTGGATGGTTGGATAACAAATCCGCACACCAATTGGAACATTTGAAAGCCTGGATTTCGTTATCACTATCACTAGAAGCCAGGTCAACCAATCCCAACCAGAAGAACGGTCCGGTGAGCATAAAGCGAATAAAAGCACCGTCAACTGCATCCCAATGCTCAAAGCCACGCAAGTATTCACCTGTTTTAGCCTTCTTGATATACCATGTGTCATAATTTCCAGCTGGGCGTTGAAAATCAGGATTGATCTGATAAACATACGACACGAAACTTTCGAGATTCCACCATTGTCCGGTTGGTATCAGGGAGATTTGATCCAGAAGGAATTGACGGACTTTTTGGTGATTGCGATCAAGCACGCCTTCAATGATAAAATCCGGCATTAAATCCATTTCGTTTAATTGCTTATTTTCTATCCAATGTTTGACAAGCATTAATAATGATTTTTGACGTGAGATCTCTAAGAAGATTCGTACCTGATCAGGATCTATTGTCCCCTTTTCTGAAATCAATTTAAGATTAATTAGAAATTTTTTTAAGAATTCAATTGGCATATCACAATATTCATGAAGAATATCAGTCGAAAAGCCATTTCGAATCGCTGCCAGAAGAGTGCAAATATCATCCAGAATTCGATCGGAAGCAGGAATTATGGTTTGGGTTTCCTTGGCTGTGGCAGAACGACCAGGTATTTGTTTTTTTTGTATATGGACCGGCTCCAGGCAAGAGAAAATTTCCTGCGGGATATAAGCAAATTCCTGAGGTTCTGTTTCTGTGCTTAAAAATGCCCGTCCAATGAAAGCCCTATACCAAAGATACTCGGTTGGTGTTTTCGGATTCAGGTCTGGTCTTTCACGATCTCTCCTGGCTGAGCCCATTACCTGGATTTCACCAAAATCACGCGCAAATTTAGCCCAGGGAATTTTTCCTTCGTTATCTAAAAGGGTATCAACGGCTTGACGAACATTTTCTGGAAAGACTTCGTAAATTTCTTTGATGATCTCTGGATTATTCATTTCCATTGCTAATTGAGTTCTTGCAGTATAAGCATCAGGAGCTTTGATTTCTATTCCCCAGGCATTAGCAACGATCTTTAAGAATCCGAGATCTTGACCGTTCAGTGAACTGACAATATTTAGCATCGAAATAATTTCATCCTTTAATCAGGCTTATCGAAAATCACAACTGGAAAAATTATACAGGAGATTTGCTGGCTGATGCAGGGAAGATTGAACAACTATCGATTTCGTAAATAAGATTTAATTGACTTACATGCTGCTTACCTGTATAATTTCTCAAGTCATGCTTAAGATATGGAAATCAAATGGCCTTAAAAGGTAACCTGCGCGACTTTACGATCACCCAATTATTGAATCTTGTTAATCTTGCCTGCAAAACAGGTACCCTGGTTGTTGAGGGACCGGCAGATGTAGCCAAGATTACTTTTCGTGAGGGCAAATTAATCTATGCCCAGATGGATCATCTGGACAATTCCTTGGCAGGAATTTTAAGAAGAAGTAAAAAAATCAGCTCTCGCCAATATACCATCCTGTCTGAACGAGCAGCCAATATGAATGATAAAGAACTTGGCATCCTACTCATTAATGCCGGGTATCTAAGTCAATATGACATCATTGAAAGTTTACAACAGTATTTCGTAGGTATCGTTCGTCAGTTATTCACCTGGGTGGAAGGTGTTTTCAATTTTGAGGTAAATACATTGCAACCCTCTGATAAAATTCCGATCCGGATGGATCTTGAAAACCTGATTATAGAAGGATCAAGACAATTAAGAGAGTGGGAACAACTACAACAGGAAATTCCCTCCCTGGATATGTCACTAAAATTCAGTGATCGCCCCGGAATCAACATCAGGAATGTGAATCTTAGCGTCGAAGAATGGCGGGTTGTTTATTATGTAAATCCCAAAAATACCATGCGTCAGATTGCGAAAGCAACAAAATTAAATGATTTAGAGATCAGACGAATAGTATATTCTTTATTACAGGCTGGTTTGATTGAAGTAATTCGCCCTGGAGAACAACCTGCTGCATTACCACCGAGAGTATTTCCAAAAACGAACAAAACAGAACAGAAATCTTTGATTAATCGAATTATTGATAGAATTCGGGCAATTTGAAAACAGGTAATTTATGCAGACGGTAAAAATCGTAGTAACAGGCCCATTCAGTTCAGGTAAAACAGAGTTTATCCAATCTATCAGTGAAATTGATGTTGTTTCTACGGAACGAAAAATATCCATCGAATCGGAGAAAATCAAAAGTGCAACTACGGTTGCTATGGATTTTGGGCGGATCACAATCGATAAAGAATTAGTGCTCTACATGTTTGGTACACCTGGACAAAGAAGATTTGATTTCATGTGGGAAATTCTTTCAGAAGGTATGTTGGGCTTTATCGTAATGGTGGATAGTGCCCGACCAGAGACTTTCCGAGAGGCACGCTACATTCTGGAAACTTTTCGTGCATATGCGCCGACTCCCTATGTTGTAACAGCCAACAAACAAGATTTAGATGATGCATGGGATCTTGAAGACATGCGTTTTGCCTTAAGGTTGGATCCAAAAATTAAACTTTTACCCTGTGTAGCACATGATAAAAACTCGGTTAAGAAGGTCCTTCTCGAATTACTATATACCATTTTGGCCGAGATGGAGGCAAAATAGTCTGAACTGATGTCGTCCATCACAACGGATAAAGGAATATTACACTATGAGGTTTTTGGTAAAGGGAAACCTGTAATTTTTTTACATGGCTGGCTCGGATCATGGGGACTCTGGCAACAAACCATATCAGAGATCGGAAAAACGAATCGGGCTTATGCACTTGATTTTTGGGGATTTGGTGATTCCGACGATAAGCTATCCTCATATAATGTACAGGATTTTGTAGACCTGATCAGGCAATTTATGGATCAATTAGGAATTCAAAAAGCTCCACTCGTTGGTCACAGTATGGGTGGAACGGTCAGTCTGATGGCGGCAATCAATGATTCAAGCCGCATCCTAAAAGTGGCTGTGATTGGATCTCCCATTGAGGGTAAATCCCTTAGTTTTCCCTTAAAATTAGCTGGTAAACGGATTGTTGCTGAATTCTTATTTCGGAACTTTAGTCTATTTAGAAAAATATTAAAAAAAATTTCTCCCATGATTTGTAATGACCCCAAATTTCCCGAGATTATTGATCATGATCTTTCAAGAACAAATCTAGAATCTTTCCTCAACAGCATTCGGTCGCTTAATCAGGTTGATTTGAGACTTAAACTTGATAAAATAAAAATTCCGGTATTGGGAATGTATGGAAAACGTGATAATATAGTATCACCCGCTCAATATAAATCATTACACCAAGGGATTCCCCACGCACAAATTGAACTTTTTCCAAAATCCGGTCACTTTATCATGCTTGAAGAACCGAAGTTATTTTTACAACTGATCCATGAATTCGTAAATCAGGAGACTGATTAAGAAATGACCTATCAATCAACTCTAAATTGCTCTGGTACGATGACTGACATATTACTGGAGGGGGTAAGAGAAACGATTGGAATACCAGAAAAAAGCTTGTTGGAAAGATCCGCTTCTGTATTTGAAAATTTCTTAAATCTCGACTCTCACTCACAAGAAAAGTTTTTCAATTTATTGGAAGAAGCTCTATTGATTTTTGGAGAAAGAGGATCATGTGGTATTGCCCATAGAATTGGTGAAGCAAGTTTTCGGTATTTTCTGAGGAAAAAAGGTAAACAATATTCATTAACCGAGAACTCCTATCGATTATTGAATTCGCAACAAAGAATCTTGTTTGGATTGCAACAACTTGCCGAGTTCGCGCACCAAAATTGTGATGCCAGCATTGAAATCCATGAAGATGAGAATCGATGGTATTGGCAAGTGGTTGAGAATGAATCTGTCAAAAATTGGAATCGTTTCTACTCACCCTATACTTTTGGTTTATTACGCGAATTTTTCACCTGGACGAGTGGTGGCCGCTATTATCCCATGGAGGAGAAAACGAGCGATCCCGGCTCAGACATATTATTCCAGATAGCCATTAATAAAAAACCTTTAGGTAATTAATGCTAGATTATCGAATTGTTTTGCGCTCCGACAGGCAGGTATTACCGTTTAATGAACCAGCCAGAGATTTGAGAATCCTGAATAAACCTTTATGGCTGGTTCAAAGAGATGCACTGGCACTTTACACCAATCAGGAAATTGACGTTTCTCCAGGAGAGAAAATTCCTATCGAAAATAAATCCTGTATCGTATTTCGGGATAATCTATTCTTCGATGAAACATTTATCAAATCATTTCTCAACCTTGCACAAAAAAGAAATTGTGCTGTACGAGCGGCATTTACAATCGAAGATGCTGCTTTTAGAGAGCATTGTTTACCATTATCAAGCTCTTATGAGAAAAAGGATGACCTCTATTTTGCCGATCTTTGGTATTACCCGAATGGTCCTGCTGATGAGGTTGAACCATTGGTCATGGATCTACAGTCACAGGAGATTGGTTACTACCACGTGCCTACTTACATGGCTTTTGATCAGGGTGATCTGGTTTATCAGGTTCCATTGCAGAGCCTGATTGCCATCGATTCCTGGGTGCATATTTTCATTGCCGATGCGATATTTGGATTGTTTGCCAGAGGTGCTCGATTTGAAATGCGCTTAAAGAATGATCCAAAATTTATGTTAAGTGTTTTATTTACATCCATGTATGAAGGTAAACAATTATTAACCTGTTCGAAATTAGTCACAGTTGGAAAAAATTGCTCCATAGATCCCAGTGCAGTTATTCATGGACCGACAACCATAGGCGATAATGTTACGATTGGTGCCGGGGTAGTCATTGAAAATTGTATTATTGGCAATAATGTCAATATTTCTCAAGGGTGCAATTTAATGCTGTCTGTGATAGGTGATGGGACTTTTCTTCCTTTTCGTGCATCCCTCTTTATGACCACTTTAATGGATAATAGCATGGTTGCTCAAAATACCTGTCTTCAGATGAGTGTAGTTGGACGCAATTCATTTGTTGGTGCTGGAACCACATTTACAGATTTCAATTTATTACCGATAGAATTACGGGCGAGAGATGCAAATGGTGAGTTAAGAAGTGCAAATCGACCGGTTTTAGGGGGGTGTGTAGGACATAATTGTCGGATTGGATCCGGATTGGTGATTTATCCAGCCAGAACGATTGAGTCGGATGTGATTTTAATCAGTTCGATTGATAGAAGGGTGATCGATCATGATATTTCTTATGAAGAAAGTGATCACCACAAATTAAAACAATCTGACCTTCATCGCCAATTCTATCCGAGAGAAAATGGTTAACCGATAAAGGTCTATCCATTCACCAAAATAAATTAATATCGCTTTGATCCCATTCGTAAATAGGATTAAGTATAATTAGTATGTCAACCGAATTATGTAAATATATTTTTGATCGTTGATGGCGGATGAAATGCAATTGTTCGAATATTTTTAATCACAGATTTGGAGGTATAGATGGGTAAAGGTCGCCTATTGGTTGTTGAAGATGATCACGATATTTCGAATATGTTAAATATTTATTTTTCAGGGCTGGGATATGAAGTGGATATCGCTCCTCGTGGAGAAGTAGCCCTTGATAAAACCAGGCAATTAATGCCGCATTTAATTATTTTAGATATCATGTTACCTGATATTGATGGGTATGAAGTATGTCGTCGTTTGAGAATCAACACGCGCACAAGTCACATTCCAATTATTTTCTTAACGCAAAAGGATGAGCGTAGTGATAAATTACAGGGATTGGAATTGGGTGCAGATGATTACATTACCAAGCCATTCGATATTGAAGAGTTACGCCTACGAGTTCAAAATGCAATTGCCAGAGCAGAAAGAGAAAGCCTGACAGATGCCCAATCTGGATTACCTTCCGGAAAATTAATTGAAGATCAATTGCGAAAAATCATTCGCGAGAAAAATTGGTCATTATTCGATATTCGCATCAATCATCTGGAACCATTTAAAGAGGCGTATGGATTTATTGCGGCCAACGATGTTTTACGTTTCACTGGTATGTTATTAGGAGACATTTTGGATGAGGTTGGCACCGAGAATTATGATTTTATCGGTCATGCAGGCGGTGATAATTTCGTTCTGATTTCAGATTTTTACCAATCACAAAAGTTATTTGCCCGTCTCAAGGAAAAATTTACGGAGAGTATCAAAACCCATTACAACTTTATGGATCGTGACCAAGGTTACCTTTCTGTTCATGGTGAAAAAGGTTCTTCAGATCAAGCCCCATTAATGACTTTATCGATTGGTATGGTATCTCCCAATACTCATCAATTTGCAGATATTCGAGAGATCACAGAATTAGCTGCGGAAGAACGAAGAAATGATCATCAGTAATAAATTTGGGAATTTAGGGTGACTGTTTATCTTTTTACTGTCCTTACCACATTGGCAATGATTGGCATCCTTTGGGTTTCAATTTCGCTTCTGATTAGCTTTAAGCAGCAAAATAAAGACATCTCTACGACTGAATTAAACAAAAAAGTTGATTATTCTCACCCAGTGTTATTGGTTGAGAAAGGTGGCAGGGTAAAGTATCAAAGTTCAGGTGTAACCGATTTACTTGATCAAAGACAAGGGCAAGAATTTGATATTAACTTGCTAGCCAAAAAAGCGAATAACAAAGATTTTTATAAAATTTTCATCCAGCCCGGAAGATCCAATTATGAGTTAAATGGTGAAATGTATACCATCTATAGTTACCAGACATCTGATGGAATGTTGGTATCCTTCATCAAAGATCAAAATCAAACAATATTTCGAGCTGGTAAAAATGAAATCCCTGAATTATCACTGAAAATTCTGGAAAAAATTTCAAATAATGAAGAAATCGATCAAATTATTCATATATTATTTGAAGAAATACAAAATAGAATTCCAGTTGATTATATAGAGATCGCGATATGGGATGATGAAAAAGAAGAGATAATTTCCTATCCATTCCATAAGTTTGAAAATATTGATTCTCAGGAACCCCCTAAACATTACTATGTGAACGAATGTTTTGCCGGGCAGGTCATTGAGAAAAAAGAAAAAATTTATCTTGATGATCTAAAAGCTTCCGATATTCCAATATCTGCAGAAACATTGAAATTAAATCTTCACGAACTTATAGGGATGCCTTTGTGGATGAGCCAAGCTCTGGCCGGTGTGATTGTCTTAGGAAATATTGAGTTTTCGGGAATCTCAAAAAAAGTACAGGAACTGGAACCTGGTTTTATGAATCAGATTTCAATTGGTTTATACAACGCCTGGAAGAACCATGAAGTTAAGCGGAAATCACTGGAGTTGAGCGGATTAGCGAAATTATCCTACTCATTCAGTGAAATTCAGGAACCACAAGAATTATTCAAAAATATTATTAATAGTTTTGAGAACCTGTTACCCATTGACATCTTTGGTTTTATCATATTTGAGGAACAAACAAATATTCTTGAGGCTAAGAAACCATTTAAAGGTTTACCAGATCCTATCGTTGATATTATCCGAATCCATATCGATTCAGACAGCCCTGCGGAAAATATTCTGTTTTCTCAGGATATTTTGATTGTAGAAAATGCAATGGATAACAGGCAATGGTCTGACCTTGGTTTATCACATCTTGCCAGCGCTGCATCCATCCGGGAAGCTGTATTGATTCCTTTATCTCCTGGTAGCGAACCCATGGGCTATATTCTGGCAGCCAATCATCAAAATGGAACAACATCTTTTTCTCAGGATGAAATGCATTTATTAATGGTCGTTGCAAATCAAACTGCTCCTCTCATAGAAAATCTTTACCTGCTCATACAATCTAGACTAAGAACACAACGAGCGGAAACACTTCGAAGAATTTCATCCTTAGCCAGCTCAAATGCTACCTTGAGTGAAGTATTAGCGTTTTCTATCAATGAATTATCGCTGTTGTTGCATGCTGATGTAGGCGGATTATTTCTCGTAGATGAAGCCAGCATGAAATTGAAGTGGAAACCAGATTCGAATTATGGACTCTGGCAATTTGATCTGAATGAAGGTGAATTATCCCTTTCCTCCTCAGATTTTCCTGGGACTGTTACCCATTCAAAAGAACCCTTATTAATTGGGAAATTCGATGAAACCAAACTCATTCCCAACTTTTATCAAAATATTATGGATCGATGTGATTTACAATCAGCCATTGTTGTTCCAATGATTGTGAAGAATCAAGGGATTGGGGAAATTTGGTTTGGAAGTCACACGCTCAGTTTTTTTGATCAAGGTGATATTCAAATGATTCTTTCAGCGTCTAACCAATTGGCATATGTGGTAGATCAGGCGAATTTATCCTTGCGAACGATTGAAGCGATCAATGAAAAATTGGAACAGGAGAAATTGATTGATGAATTGAAAAAAATCAATCAATTTAGCCAAAAGATAACCAGTCTTCATCCAAAACTTATATTGAAAGAATTATTGGAAGTATTAATGGAATTTGTCCCGTCTGCAGACGCGGGATGGATAGGTTTTTGGAATGAATTCGATCAATCTATCAAACCAGAACATATTTATAACTATGCTGAAAGCTTACTCGAAATTCCCTTTGTATACCCTAGTCTCCCGGTTGAAATCTGGGAACATCAAAAAACACTTGTTTTGAATAACATGGATTTTCCTGTGAATTATCGCTTGACTGAAACAGAAGCAGTTTTATATTTGCGAGCTTCTCAAAATCAAATTCCGTTCGCCAGCCTTCAAGCACCATTGTTCTCATCCAATCAATGTATTGGTGTTCTGGTATTGGAAATTTTTAATCAAGAGAAAGACTTTTCTGATGAAGATGAATCGATCACCCTTTCTTTATTACAGCAGGCAAATTTAGCATTATCAAATGCTGATCTATTCTTGACCACTGAAAAACAATCTCAAAGTCTAAAAATTCTTTCAGATCTTTCTAAAACTATTACAGCCAGTTTAAATCGACATGAATTACAAAATTCTTTGTTAATTAAATTGAGGCAGTTGATTGATTATCAAACCGCAACTTTGTGGGAAAAAGAAAAAAATCAATTAAGAGTTATTGCAACAAACGGATTTACG
>ENA-OSEO01001113-OSEO01001113.1-sediment-metagenome-genome-assembly--contig:-NODE-1113-length-54256-cov-4.772643_pt1 | contig 54256 bp, 43 predicted proteins | sample MGYA00237883_ERZ534232 | MGnify/ENA metagenome assembly ERZ534232
TCTATCATGATCCTGAAAAGGAATTGTTATTAACTTTCTTCCCGCCCGATCTGGGTCTGCCTGTTAACGAACAGGAAAAACAGATCGGACCTTTGATCAACCAGGTAGTAAACGGCCTGCCCACCGAAAAACGCAAAGGCTATTTATTCCAGCCACAAACCATGTTCACCTATCAAACCCTGATCGACAAAGTCCTCGAAGCGGACGGGATCACCAAGGAAATGATCGAAGCACAGCAAAAACGTATCGGTCTTGTCCAACGCCTGTTGACAACCACCACACCAGAAGACCGGTCGACGATAATCGCCCAGGAAACAGAGACCATTGACGGCAGCTTTTTTGCCATCCTTTCCACCCTGATCGAATCTTCCTTGATGCAGGGTGACGAAAAGTCAGCTCAATTATTAAGTGAGATCAATCAACAGCTGTTGAAAGAGACCGAGGTCGGCAAGACCCTCCTTGAACAGAGCCAGGAAACCCAGGCAGCGCTGAAAAAATTACAGGAAGCCGGTCAGGAAGGTTTGACCAGAGAATTACTGCTGGACACCTTGATGGAATTGAAATCCGACAGCAGCCTGACCACAGTTGTCAGCCTCACCCGCAACGGTCTGGATTATCAGTTCTTCCAGTTATTGAGCGAGAAAATTGACAAGGAAGCTACTGAAAAGAAACAGTCCCTCATCGATCTTCGCGACAAGCTGCTGAATTTGACCCGCGAAATTGATAATGAAATGAAAAAACGCCTTGAAGATGGTATGAAACTGCTTGATTCAATTCTGGCTGAAGAAGACACTGAAGCTGCTGTAAAGAAACACCTGCAGGAGATGGATGAATTCTTCTCCCAGGCTGTGCAGACCGCATTTGAAACTGCACATCAAAATGGTGACATGGCGCGCCTTGAAAAAATTCAAAAGGTCATTGCCATTGTCGAGAAAGAAAGCGCTCCCCCGCCCGAACTGGAATTGATCCAAAAAATGCTGGATGCGGCCGACGATGACGCGAGGAAAAAGATACTGGCTGATAACGAAGAAATGGTCAACGACCAGTTGTTGACCGCCATGAACGCTATTATCGCCGAAGGAGAAACACGCCAACAATCTCCTGAACTTGTTGAATCACTGAGATCCATTTATAAATTGGCGCTGCGTTTTAACATGGAAAAGAATCTGAAGAAATAGCACATAATACTTTTTAAGAAAAAAACATTGACAACGTTTGATCGCTTGTCAATGTTTTATTTTAAAGGGATCCGTAAATAATTTTTAATTGTTATCTACTCAGTATTACTGAAGCGCAGTCCGTGGCCGCGCACGGTGACAATATAACTTTGTTCAGGGTCCACTTCTGCCAAACGGTCACGCAGCCTGCGGATTAGGGCATCCAGAGCTTCTTCCGAGACCCCGTCAGCCGCTTCGTCTTCCCAAATGGCTCTGACCAGTTCTTCCCGTGAAACAACCCTTCCGGCATATTTATATAACTCGGACAGAAGTCTGAATTGTGGGGCTGAAAGTGCGGGTGAGATTTCGGTTCCGCCGATCCATACACGTCTGGATTTGACATCCACGACCAGTCGTTGATCTGGTTCCGGAATGGGCGGGATCAGGTCCTCCATGGGCATGGTGGCGTCTGAACAATAATAGACGAATTTATAAATCATGGCGACCTGGAAGATATCGGCGTCGGTTAATGTGACGTTTTCCGAGATCATTTTCCCAGCCAGGAAAGTGCCATTCTTGCTGGACAGGTCTTCAAGAGAAACTTTTCCGCCATTGAATAATAATCTGGCATGGTGCCTTGACACCTGACGGTCGTCAATTTGGATATGACAATCCGCTCCACGGCCAATGATCAGTTCGTCCTGGATCTCCCAACGCCGCCCATCCAGCGGTCCCCTTATCGCAAGCACGACTGGAAAATCTTTTTTACTGGTTTGTAATTCTGAACCATTGGTCATCGGAATACCTGATTTAATACATAAGGATTAGCAAACACTCATCAGGTATAATATTACAGAATGTCATTTTTCGCTACTCTATTTTGACTTTTAAAAGGATGGAAATGCCCGTACCTCTTAAAACTGGTGATACATTACGAGGAAGATACCGCATTAGACGAATCATTGGTCAAGGCGGTATGGGCTCCATTTATTTAACCGACGACCTTCGCCTTGAAGGACGCCAATGTGCGCTGAAAGAAGTTGAACATGACAAAACCCTTCCTGGTGACTTGATCAAAGAAGCCAGGGAACAATTCCTGCGTGAAGCCACAGTGTTGGCCCGCCTGGACCATCCAAACCTTCCCAAGGTGTCAGATTTCTTTTCCATCGGACAAAGAGACTACCTGGTCATGGATTACGTCCCGGGCAAAGACTTGCGTACATTAATGATCGAGGCAAAAGAAAAGGATTCTTTCCTTTCGGAAACAGAAGTGCTCAATTGGTCCAACCAGTTATCAGACGCATTGATCTACCTTCACCATCAAAATCCTCCCATTGTTCATCGTGATATCAAACCGGGGAACCTGAAATTGACGCCCAACGGAATATTGAAACTGGTTGACTTTGGACTGGTAAAACTCTTGGCTCCCGGCGAGATCACCATCACGGTGCTTCAGGGACAGGGAACAGCGCTCTATACGCCCCTTGAACAATACGGCGGCGATATTGGGCATACCGATGCACGCAGCGATATTTACGCATTTGGCGCAACCCTCTATCACCTTCTGACCAGCAAGACACCCGCCGACGCTCGTCAGCGTTTCATCAATCCGGCAGTGCTTCCTTCGATCAGACCCAGCAATCCGAGTGTTTCATCGCGGACCGAAAAAGCCATTTTCTGGGCTATGAGTCTTCATCCCGATGACCGCCCTGCCTCGGTGGAAGAATTCAGAGACGCCTTGATCGGTAGTCGCCCGGTTACTATTCCATCTGGAATCCGGGTTCAAACAAAACCGGGCCTATTTCAACGTAAATCTGATCTGGCGTTTCTAGTCGGGACGATCGGGCTTTCAATACTTGCATTAATAATCACCCTTATACGCCCCATCCTCTAATTTTTCTTCGAACGTCCCAGGGTATACCAAACGTAACCGATCCCTGCGCCAACCAGTGATCCAATGATCACCCATAATAAGGCAATCCCGCTGCCATATTCCTTGATACTGTTGGTGGTAACCGGCAAACTTAACGTAAAGAAGAAATAGGTAATGAATCCGCAAATACTTGAAATGAACGGAATGCGCGGGTTCCAGGAATATTTCTGTTTCCGCCATCCCCACCAATATAAGAAACCGGAGATCATGAATATAAAGACGGTCGCAGTAAACCAATCGGACACCGATAACATCCCTAGCTCATGATTGGTGGGCTCGCTGGCCTCTTCTGTTTCAGCGGGTTCCGGAGACGTCAAAGTGGCAGCAGAACCGGTTGGAATTACCGTAGGTTCAATGGAAGTGATCAAGCCGCCGGTATCGGTAATGTTCAGACTCAAGATCTGTGAAGTAACCGCCGGATCGGCAGTGACCCGGATGGTGTATTGTCCGGTATTCTGAAGCAGGTATGCGGTCTTCGCAATTCCATTCTCAGTTTGCGTATCAATTTGTTCGGTTGTACTTGTCGTGTTTGGCGTACTGATGATGAAACGCACCACCGTCCCATCCGGCACTTGATGGCCGTTATTGTCCAGTATCACCCCGGTTGTTAAGGGGATGGTATCTCCTTCTTTGTAAATAAGCTGTCCGTCCAGGGGCTCGATAGTGGTTTCACCAATATTGGTATTCTCGGTTTGATCCTCCACTGTCAGGGAGATGATCTGGTTCGGATCTGGTGTGGTTGCCGTGATCAGGTCATAGCCAACGCTTGTAACCGAGACGGGCAGCACACCGGTTGGACTGATCTCCTGGAAGAGGATTCTGGCAGCCACATCCACAAAAACCGGGGTCTTGCTGTAAATGGCATAGTAAGCCGTAAATTTTGAAATATCGGTTGCATCCAGATAATAGGGAGCGTTGAAAGCAAATCCAATGATCTTCTTGTTCCTGGTCAATTCAAGCCTTTCAGAAAACAGGCGACTGAAGATCTCTTTTGCTTCTGAACTCTTGTGGAAATCGGTAAATGAGATCACAATCCAGTTGGCAGATTGTAGATCGCTTTGGATAAATTCAAGCGGTTCTTCATTATCAAGCAACTGACGAACATTCTCAAAGGTATAAGCCGACAAGCGGTAGTTTTGAATTTGTTCCCCCGCCCCGGGTCCGTACAGGCGTTCAACCGCTTTGCGCAGGTTATCCGCCAAATTGATGCTTTGATCCGTACAGGTACTGCATTGCGTCTGTGAAACCAGGTCCGAAATGAACACGATACGGTCATTGCTTTGCGGAGGCTCGGATAAAACGCTGTCAATGTCCTCTGGATCCGGGCTAACCAGGGTAATTGCCTGGCTGGCGATCTCGAAGATTTCCTGTTCCGAATTGCCGACAGCTTCAAGGTCCGTTGAGGATGGTAAAGTGAGCGACAGAGTGAATGTCGGATACAGCTTGAATTTCAACGTCAGCACGCGTAAGACGGCCTGGTCTACACGTTGCTTGAACGCAGAATCCTCGTTATATTTTTGAACAAAATACTCGTGTGTTCTGACAATCGTGGAATAGGTATCATTATCACCCGATGAGATGATATTGCCAGTGTACAGAAGGTCGTTTCCGGCCAACAGGGCGCTACGAATGACCTGCCTGGCATCAAACCCGGTATTCGTTGGATCAAAGAATTTTCGAACCGCTGTACTTCCCAGATCATCGCTGACCAATATCCCGCCGTTCTGCTGCCAGGTGGAAAACTCTGAAAGGTTCATCAACTGGCTTAAAGCCGTTGCGTCAAACGAGACCGGCCGTGTTGTGGCCCTGATGTTTCCCTGGAATCCCTGATAGCGGATGTGAGAAAGCAGCAAGCCATCCGTGATCTCAGCAGGGTCGGAGCTCTGACTTGTGACTGCGAAAAATGGAGCCAGTTCGATCTGTTTCAATTGTTCAAGCGATTTTCGAACCGTAGCAACTTCATCTTCCGGCTGCCGGTCTGATTCACCTCTGCCGGGGAAATGCTTGGCGATCACGGCAATTTCATTGTTGCTGCCTTCATGGATGCCCTTGATATAGGCCTGACCCATTTCCGCCACCCAATAGGGATCGCCGCCAAACGAACGCACGCCAAGGTCTTCTCCAACATCGGTGCTGATCACATCCAACACGTCCAGCGACGGTCCAAACAACAAGTTGATACCCAACGCGCTCAGTTCCTGTCCGAGGATGGAACCCACGTTTTGAGCGTTCTCGGTTTTCCAGGTGGCGCCTATCGCCATTTCATCCGGCAAAGCCGTCATTTCATTGACCACCTGGTCAAAAGGCGCCAGGTCGCCTTCCTGTGAGATACCGATCAACAAAGGAATATAGTTCACATTCTTTGGGATCAACGTTGTTGAGCTTGAACCGTTGTTTTTCGCAAAATCCCAGTTCAGCGTCTGTAAAGAAGTGATCATGTCTTGCGCAGCCGAAATTGTGCCTTCCGGACCGGAAAAATTATCATTATCTGACCGCAGAACGATCCCGCCCACGTGCTGGTCGGTGATCAATTTATAAATATTCGAGTTCTCGTCGGTTACCGTACCTTTAAAGGTGACCAGAAAAAGTTGACCAACTTTCTCTTCCGGAGACATACTTTCCAGCAGCGCGGCAGCTTTTTCACTGGCAATCGCATTCTGTTCGGGAGAAGCAGCGTGTACAGAAAGGGTTGACGATAGCGTCGCAACCGCAATCATAATAACCATGAAAATGCGCAGAACTTTAGACATTCATTCTTTTCCGCCGGTTCAGCATACCATCCGGCTATTTATATTTTATGACGTTTTGCGTATCAGGCAATTGCCGCAGTCCTGATCGGCTACGCCATCAGGTTTCTGGCTTTTTGTGGATCGTCGGTAAAAATACCATCCACCTGCAATTCGAGCATCCGTTTAAGATCCTGTTCCGAGTTCACCGTCCACACGTGCACGCGTCGTCCCCGATTATGTTCCCTGCGTACATAAGATGCATTTACATTCGCCAAATACGGATGAACGATCTCAGGAGATACTTTCTTCATGAAAACTGAACGTGAATACGCGCCCGGCAGGCCCGGCAAACACAAGATCGCAACAGGCGCTTCGGGGATGAGTGCTTTGATTTTTACCAGGTTCTTCGGCAGGAAGGATGAGAACAATACACGTTGCTGCATGTTTTGCCGCTTGACCACTTCCGCCACCTGCTGGATCAGATCGTCCTTCGATGAACTATAGTTGGTTAATTCCACGTTGACGAGGAGTTTCTTTCCTACGTGTTCAAAAACTTCTTCCAGGGTCGGGATTTTTTCGCCTGCGAATTTTGGATCGAACTTACTGCCCGCGTCCAGTTTTTTCAACTCGGCCAATGTATATTCATTGACCTTGCCTTTCCCGTCCGTGGTACGTTCAAGCGTCGGATCATGGATCACCATGACCTGACCATCTTTTGAAAGTTTCGCGTCCAGTTCAACGGCATCCGCCTTGTGTGCGACGGCAAGCTCAAAGGATGTGATCGTGTTTTCGGGGGCCAGAGCGCAAGCTCCGCGATGGGCAAAGATTACTGGTTGATTGAAGTTTTTGAACATATCACAACTCGACAAAATAAGATGCGGCTGCCTTGTCAATGAGTTCCTTTGACATGACCGGTTCGGTTCCCAGGTAGCCGGAAATATCCAAAATTTGATCACATAGGTCGCGCGGATGTGAGGCTCTTAATTTGCGTCCGGGTTTGATATACCATTCCTGAAGAAGATATGCCAGCCCGTCGTCAGAGTAATTGATGCCCTTGTCCGAAGCCACCTTTTTATAGATCTCCCGATATTCTTCATAGTTCGGATCAACGATCTCGACCTTATGACGCAGACGCCGCAGAAAAGCTTCATCCACCAGGTCTTTCGGCGGCAGATTGGTTGAAAACATGACCAGAACGTCAAACGGCACTTCGATCTTTCGGCCAGTGTGCAGAGATAAATAGTCAATACGGTTTTCAAGCGGTACGATCCAGCGGTTAAGCAGATCGCGCGGTCTTACTTGCTGCCTTCCGAAATCATCGATCAATAATATCCCGCCGTTGGCTTTGACCTGAAAAGGCGCTTCGTAATACTTTAAAGTATCATTGAAAACCAGGTCAAGTCCGGCGAGGGTTAATTCGCCGCCTACCATGATAAAGGGACGGCGGATCTTCATCCAACGGGCATCCTTGCGCGCCCCTCCCCGGTTTGTCGTGGAAGGGTCTTCTTCAGTTGCGATCTCGTGATTGACCGAATCAAACAGCGTGATCACCTGTCCGTCACAAAAGATCGCGTACGGGATGAACATGGTTTGCGACAAAATGATCTTGCCTATCGCGCGCGCAACGCTGGTCTTGCCGTTGCCCGGTGCGCCGTAGATAAAGATGGAAGTGCCCGAATTGACCGCCGGGCCCAGTTTCTGGAAGGTGCTTTCACCAAAGGTCAGGCCGCCCAGCAATTGTTTCATGTTGCCCTGGTTCACCTGAATACGTTCCCGTTTCTGGCGTCGAATCGCATCATTATAAGCTTCAAGCGGCACGGGGGCGGGTCCGGCATATTGGCACCTGTCCAGTGCTTCACGCGCGCGGATGATGCCCGCGCCGGTGATGGCATAAAGATACGCGCTTTCGCCCAATCCCATTTGTGAGGAACGCACTTCGATCAACTTGTCCCGCTTGAGTCCTTCAAGGATTTGATCAACTGTGCCCGCAAATGGCAAAGCCAGCAGTTCGGCTACCTTCAATCCGGTGAGATAACCCTGAAAATAGAGGATCTTAAGAGTGAGGTCCTGCAGCCAAAGAATGCCCAGTCCCGTATCTTCAACTTTGCTGATCGGAGGTGGAATGAAAGGCCCGCCCAACGGATTGGTGTTTCTCGCAGGCGGGTTTGTTGGGATCACTACTTTTTGGTCATTCATGCCAAATGCCCTTCCAATAACATGCCGATAAAATGGATTGTTTTTTATTATAGCATGTCAGTTCCGACAGCACCCTGACCATCTTTTTTCTGACGCGGCTTTCGCTTGACTTGCACCAGCATGGCCCCGCCCATGGCGAGTACCAAACCAATTATCCCGACAACAGTTTGTTTTTCGCCCATGAATATCCACGCAAGGATGGCAACGTAAACGATCATGGTGTTGTTAATGATGCTGGTTTCGGTCGCCTGTAATGTGCGCTGAATGTAATTCCACAATGTGAAACAAACAGCGGTGTTGATAACCGCTAATATCACGATGATCCAGATACTTTGCATCGATAGAGGGGGAAGACCCTGCCACGCAATTCCTGTAACAAGCATGATCACCGAACCGATCAGCATGCTGACGCCGGTGATCACGATGGGATGTACCTCGGATTCCCGGTTAATGTGACGTCCGAGAAGTGACCCGACCGTATTTCCAGCCAGGCTCAGAAAAGCAAAGAGCCACCCCAACCAATGCCCTTCGACCGGTTTGAAAGGATTGAAATAAACAAGCACGCCAACAAGATTCAGCAGAACGCCTGTCCATTGCAACCGGCTCAGCTTTTCTTTTAACATCACGTTTGAAAGTAAAGCGACAAACAGAGACGTGAGATTCAAGATCAATACAACCGTTACGGAAGGCAGATATGCCAGACCGCCATACTGGCCGCCCTGCGCGACAAAATACAGGGTAAACCCGTAGATTATCATGATCCCCCATTGCCGCAATGAAAAACTTTTTACCTGTTTTCTGAGATCCTTTCTGAACAACAACGGCACCAAAAGGACCGCGGCCAGAACGTAGCGCAGCGCCGCAAAGGTCAGGGCTGGAATATCTTTTAATCCGATCTTGATCAATACCCACGATGTGGACCAGATGATCGTGATGAGTATTCCTAATAATACAGCTTGAAGGTGCGTTGGTTTCTTCATTATTTATATTAATCCTGATTCTTCTGTGAGCCGCATATCCCGGATGTTGAGCTGCTGAGTTTCCTTCTCAAAATACCGGTTAATTTCAATGGAATACAAGATATCAAACTTGGGGTTTCGCTGCCGCCATACATCAAACCAGTCGGCCTGATTGAACGCCACGGCTTGATTGATCACGCAACCTTCGATTGAAGCGCGCAGATGTGTGCCGTCTTTACCTATAATTTTCATATCCGAGAACCTGACCCCTCTTGCCATGAACAAGGCGGAAGGGTTGCTCATGCCGGTGGGCTGTAATTGCTCGAGTTCCTTATAAATCCCGGGCGTGATCTGATCCACAGGGACTTCGCAATCCACCTTGATCATCTGGCGCAGTTCCTGCTGCCCTAGTTCGCGGTCAGCAATGGCATTAATTTTTTCCAAGAATTCCGGAAGATTTTCGAGCTTTACGGTAAAGCCGGCAGCCATCGCATGACCGCCGTGTCGTACCAACAGATCTGAACACTCGTCCAATGCTTCTGTGATATGGAATTCAGCGATGCTGCGGCAGGACGCCCTGCAGGTATCTTTTTCCACGATGCCCGCAATGGCCGGACGGTAATAATATTCGGTCAGTTTGGCGGCTACCAATCCAACAATGCCCGCATAGATTTCGTCGCCGGGCAAATAATCATTTTGAGTGGATTCGGATTCTTCTTCATCCGGCACTTTGAAAAATGCCGTAATGAGGTTAAGGTCAGAGTCCTCTCCGATTTGTTCCTTGGCGTCGTCCTGGGCTTTTTTGGTGGCTTTCTGTCTCTCGTTGTTTTGGTTGTCCAATTCCTGGGCCAGCAGACCGGCCCTGGCGATCGAATCGGTCACCAAAAGATCATAAGCTTTCAACGCGGAATCCATACGCCCGGCCGCGTTCAAACGCGGACCGAGAATGAAGCCAATATCGGTTGAGCTTACCCTGGTGATCTCTTTGGCGGCCGCGCCTGCCAATGACATGATCCCGATACGCGCTCCCAGCCTGATCAGACTGATGCCGCGCCTTACCAGGCTGCGGTTTTCACCGGTCAACGGCACAATATCCGCCACCGTGCCCAAAGCCACCAGGTCCAGCCAGTCATCTGCCGACCAGTCCCCCGCCTTGCGTTTTGTGAATAACGCCTGGGCGATCTTGTAGGCCAGACCAACGCCGGCCAGGTCTTTGTAAGGATACGGATCATCCTCCCGTTTTGGACAGACAATGGCGTATGCTTGCGGCAGTTCATCTTTGGGATGGTGATGGTCGCTGATGATCAGGTCGATGCCCTTTTCGCGCGCGAAATCGGCTTCACGCGGAGAACGAATACCACAGTCCACGGTCAGGATGACCTTCGCGCCCGAATCCGCCAGCATGGCAATGGCGTCATTGTTCAAACCGTAACCTTCATCGAAACGGTTGGGGATAAAACGGTGTACATTGGCGCCGTATTTTTGCAGCACCAATACCATTAATGCCGTCGCGGTAACACCGTCAACGTCATAATCCCCGTAGATCACGATGCCTTCCTTGCGGTCGATCGCTTCAAGCAATCGCGTGACGGCCTTGTCCATGTCGAGCAGTAAAAAAGGGTCATGCGACGGATAAGTGGCGTTCAGATAATCGACCGCGGAATTGATATCCCTGATGCCCCTGTTAAAGAGGATCTGTCGGATATATGGTGAGAAATCCTTTAGTTGTTCGTCAATATCGTCAGGGATCTGCGGATAAAGCCACCAATGCTTAAGCGATGTTTTGGGCATTCAATTTACCTGCTTTATTTATCAATATAAAATCGGGGTACGCGGTCCATCAGACCGCAGATCACTTCATAATTGATCGTTCCCCACTGGGCGGCAATCTCATCGGCCGTGATCATCTCGTCACCTTGTCGGCCAATCAAAACCATTTCGTCACCTTCTTTAACCGGTGCATCATCGTCGAGCTTCCACATGGATTGGTCCATGCAAATGGTACCGGCTTGTTGAACCTTCTTGTTCCCGATCAGCGCCACGTTGCCTGTCCAGCGTCTGAATCCATCCGCGTAACCGATGGATGCCGCCGCAATACGCTCCGTACCCCTGGTGATGTAACGGTGGCCGTAGCTGACCCCGGACCCGTCCGGTAGGTCTTTAACGGAAGAGACCCTGCACTTCCAGCTCAATGCCGCCTCAAAATCAGACGGGAGGGAAGCTTGGGCAGACGGATTCAATCCGTAAATAGCGATGCCAGGTCTGACCGCGTCATACCGGCCATTCTCAAAATACAGCGCTCCGGCCGAATTGGCGGCATGTATCAGTGGAAGACGGATGCCTTCCATCTTTAAGTCGGAAATCAACTTGTCAAAGCGCTCGATCTGCAAATTGGTGATGGGTTTTTCCGGTTCATCGGCACAGGCAAAATGGGTGAAAACACCTTCCAAAACGAGGTTTTTCAATCCATCGATCTGGTGAATGAAGTTCACTCCTTCATGATGAGGCACACCCAGTCGCCCCATGCCGGTATCGATCTTGGCATGCACTGGCAGCTTGCCGTGAGCGGCTTCCGCCGCGCGGTTAAACTCGTCCGCCAGGACGGGCGTGTTGACCATCAGGCTCAGGTCATATTGGATGGCCTGCTGCACCATCTCAGGCATGGTGTGACCCATTACCAAAATGGGGACCTTAATGCCCGCTTCTCTCATGCGGATGGCCTCATGAACTCTGGCGGCGCAAAGTTTGCTGACGCCTGCCTTTTCAGCCGCTTTGGAAACCTCGATCAATCCGTGCCCATATGCGTTGGCTTTCACCACCGCCATGACAGGACGTCCGGTTATTTTTTCGACTCGCTGGATATTCCGCCGGATCGCCCCCAAATTGACTTCAATCCAAATGGTCTGGTCTGAGAAATTCATCTGTTTAGTATAAACGACCTGTAGAAGCCCGACAATAGGATAATCGTTATAAATGGTCGGGATGAAATATAAATTCAAAACATTGAATTCTGCTCATATAAAAATGTAAAAGTTCGAGTTTAAAAAAACATCAAAGTGCCTTCCTTGCCAATTCTTTTTTCCCCCCATCCTTCGGATGGAGATGAACCTGGGGTGGAAATTAAAAAAAATAAACTTCCTCAATACGAATCCATATGCCTGATTATGTTGAAAAAATAATGAGATTGATCAGCCGCTGAATAAGTATGCTGATCGATTCCCTTTCGAATGGATTACAATAAAATGAAACCTGAAAGGAGGATCCATGTCAGCACAACTGATTACAATATTGGTTATAGTCGCTGCACTGATCCTCTTGATCGCCACACGCTTGCGCCCGGACCTAGTGGCGCTGATGGTCATGCTGGCGCTAGGGATCACCGGTGTGGTGGATAACACACACATATTTTCAGGTTTCAGCAGTTCCGCCGTGATGACCATTTTGGGGATTTCCATGATCTCGGTGGCCTTGCAGCAAACCGGTGTCGCCAACGTCCTCGGGAAAATGATCTTCAAGATCAGCGGACGCAGTGAAATTCTGTTGATCTTTCTGACCGCGCTTTTCAGTGCCACCCTGTCTTTGTTCATGAACAATATCGCGGCGGTCGGTGTGCTGCTGCCCGCCGTCATGTCACTTTCTCGTCGCAGCCAAACCCCGCCTGGTCGCATCCTCATCCCGCTGGCTTTCGGCACCATTCTGGGAGGTATGGCTACCCTGCTTACAACGTCCAATATCATCGTTAGCAGCGCGCTCAAAGAAGCCGGCTTCACCGGCTTTGGACTGCTGGATTATTTCCCCGTGGGCGCCCCGGTTGTGGCCGTCGGCCTTTTATATCTCGTCACTATCGGGCGTAAATTACTGCCCGCCGGGAACAAGAATGACAGCACGAATAAGCCAATGGTGCTCTCTGAAAAACTGAAGAACCTTTACCGCCTTGAAAGCGACCTGCTTCATTTACGTGTATTGGCAGCATCCCCCTTCATCGGCGAATCTGCATTTTCATCTTCTCATTTGAAAAAGTTGAATCTGGAAATTATTCGCGTTCTGAGAAGAAGGAACCGTACACTCACCCCCTCACCTGATACCCTCATTCATGAAGGCGATATCCTGATCGTACGGGGCAGCGTAGATGCGCAAGAGCTTAAAACTCTTCGATTGGAAGAAGTCCCTGCCTCCAAACAACAGGTCGAACTTGCCGATAACGTCAATCCGCTGGCGGAATTGATCCTTTCGCCGCACTCGGACCTGCTCGGAAGGAACCTTTGTGAAATCGACTTCCGCTCTAAATACAACTTAAATGTATTGGGCATCTGGCGCGAGGGCAAACCGCTGCTGAAAGACATCTCAACACTCAGCCTGAAAAACGGCGACGCTCTGTTGGTTCAAGGCGGCGCTGAAGCCATCCACCGCCTTGAAGGCAGCCAGGACCTGCTCCTGCTCGAAGAGGACCCCGACACCGTCTTCCGTCCACAGAAACTTGGGCTGACCATCCTGATCACATTGTTAACGCTCGGCTTCGCCGCCATGGATATTCTACCTGTCGCGCTGGTGGTTCTAAGCGGAGCGGTGCTGCTTCTCTTAACCGGCTGCATGAATTTGAACGATGCCTTCAAACGCATTGAATGGAAGGCCATCTTCCTCATTGCAGGTATGTGGCCGCTCTCCCTTGCCATCCGCGATACAGGTCTTGCTTCGGCTTTGATCAATTCGCTCCTGAATCTGCTCGGCAATGTCCCGCCCTTGCTGGTGGCCGCGGCTTTCATGCTCCTCGCCATGCTGTTTACCCAATTCATGAGCGGACCGGTGACGCCCATCATCATCACCCCTCTGGCGCTGGCCGCCGCTTCCAATTTCGGCATCGACCCCCACCCCATGGCCATGGCCGTGGCCTTGGGTTGTTCGCTGGCCTTCATCTCCCCCATCGCGCATCCGGTAAACGTCATGGTCATGAATCCCGGCGGATACACCTTCAAGGATTTCTTCAGGGTCGGCTGGCCGCTCACCGTGCTGGCCTTCATGACCATTTTGGCAGGGCTGCATTTTATTTGGGGTTTATAATTTACAGGTTATGATGAAATCACCTTTTTCCTTTGAAATTCTTGCCAGAGAGCAAAATGCTCGCGCCGGAGTATTCCATACGCCTCACGGCGACATTCAGACGCCTGTTTTTGCTCCAGTCGGCACACAGGCGACCGTTAAATCGCTCACGCCCGTCCAGCTTGCGGAAACGGGCGCCAGTCTCGTGCTTTCCAACACCTACCACCTTTATCTGCGCCCCGGCGCGGATCTGGTGGCCGAGATAGGCGGCCTGCACGAGTTCATGCAGTGGCCGCAACCCATGCTGACCGATTCAGGCGGCTTTCAGGTTTTCTCGCTTTCTGACACGCGCAAAGTGGATGAAGAGGGCGTGACCTTTAAGAGCCACATCGACGGATCATCGCACCGTTTCACGCCCGAGAGTTCCATCAAAGTACAGGAACAGCTCGGCGCGGACATCATCATGGCTTTTGATGAATGCGCCACCCCGAGTGACCTGGAATATAACAAGCGCGCCCTTACCCGCACGCACAATTGGCTCAAACGCTGTGTAGCGGCCAAGAGCCGTGACGATCAGGCGCTTTTCGGCATTGTCCAGGGCGGCGTGTTTGCCGACCTGCGCAAAGCCTCTGCCGAATTCGTCTCTTCCATGGACCTGCCCGGCACAGCCATCGGCGGACTTTCAGTCGGTGAAAGCAAAGCCGAAATGCACGCCATGCTCGACGTGCTGCATCCCCTGCTGCCGGCTGACAAACCGCGCTACCTGATGGGTGTGGGCTCGCCCGAAGACCTGGTCAACGGCGTGCTGCGCGGTGTGGATATCTTCGACTGCGTCCTTCCCACCCGGCTGGCGCGCCATCAATCCGCTTTTACCCCCACCGGACGCATTAACCTGATGAACGCGGGCTTTGCGAGAGATACCCGACCCATTGACGAGACCTGCACCTGCTATGCCTGTCAGAATTTCACTCGCGCCTACATTAGACACCTGGTGGTTGCCAAAGAAATGCTGGCCTCCACCTTGATTTCCATTCACAACATCTCCTTCTTGATCAACCTGATGAAAAGAATCCGTCAATCGATCATTGAAGACAGTTTTGAACCTTTTGCTGCCTCATTTCTACAATCCTATAAGTCCAATCGCAAATAGGAGTTATTATGACCATCCTTCAATCCATTATTTTGGGTGTCATTCAGGGTTTGACGGAATTTCTACCCATCTCATCTTCGGCTCATCTGGTACTCGTCCCGCACTTGCTGGGCTGGTCGATCCCGGAAGCGCAGATATTCCCCTTTGACGTACTCGTGCAGCTTGGCACTTTGGTAGCGGTCATCCTTTATTTCTGGTCCGATCTTTGGAAGATCATCAAGTCTTTCTTCAAGGGATTGGTGGATCACAAACCGTTTGAAGACCCCAACGCCCGCCTGGGATGGTATCTGATCCTGGCATCGGTCCCTGCCATGTTTGCCGGCCTGCTGTTGAAGGATATGGTCGAAGCCGCTTTCAACGATGCCAACGCCACTGCCTATTTCCTTTTCGGCACCGCGGCATTGCTGGTACTGGCCGAGATCCTCGGAAAAAGATCTCGTAAATTAAAAGAAATGACCTGGTTCGACGCCTTGTGGATCGGGCTCTTCCAGGCGCTCTCGATCTTCCCCGGCATTTCCCGTTCCGGTTCAACCATTACGGGCGGCATGATCCGCAACATGGATAGACCCTCCGCGGCGCGATTTTCTTTCCTGATGTCCATCCCCGTGATGGCCGGCGCCGGTTTGATAAGCCTGATCGACATCGTTCAAATGCCGGACCTCGGCGGTTTTCTGCCGATCATTCTTGCCGGATTCGTGGCGGCCCTTTTGGTGGGTTATCTCTCCATCCACTGGCTGCTGGGCTTTTTAGCCAAGCGTTCTTTTTACGTCTTTGCAATTTACTGCACGCTGTTGGCCGCCCTGATCTTGATCCTCGGCGCGGTTGGCGGCATCCCCGAACCTGTTCAGGCAGCGGCTGAAACACCCGTCGTCGTTTCAACGGAAGCCGTCCAGGAGACTGCCCCGTTCGTCCCGGTCGATCTCTCAACGCAGGCAGATAACGGAACCCTGGATTCAAATCCCCTGACCGTTACGTACACCCCCGCTCTGTCATGGCTGCTGCCGGCCATGAACACTTGCGCACAGACCATGGGCGATTTCACCATCGTCACGCACGAGTTGCCCGTGGACCGTATGCAAGATAGCGCAGATTTCCTTAAACTTCGTTGGGGAGCCCCGCAGAACCTGACCGCTTATGCCGCCGTTCTGGGCGAGGAAAGGTTGTCGCTGATCGTCAATTCCGCCAATCCGCTCGCGGCTGTAACCGCCGACCTTGCCAAAAGGATCGCATCCGCCGATGTCACCACCTGGGGACAGGCCGCCCAGGAATGCCCGGATTGCTTCTCCACCCAGCCTGACGAGACCTTTTCCGCGCTTGCGCCTGCCTTGAATTTTTACGCGGCTGAAGAGGAACCCCAACAACTCTTTCTGCAAAGTATCATGTTTGGACAACCTGTAGCCTCAGGCCCGGCGCTGCTCATCCCCGACGGACAGCAGATGATCGACAGTGTGGCAGGCGATCCGGCTGCTTTCGGCTTCGTCCCGGCGCACTTTGTGAACAGCAGCGTCAAGGAAGTGGCGCTCTCGAATATCGAAACGTCGTCCCTGGCAATGCCCATTCTTTCCATTTCGGTGGCCGAACCCACCGGACAGACCCGCGAATGGCTGCTTTGCCTTCAGCAAGTGCTCAACCCTTAGACAGTAATAATCCCCCTGCTTCTTAATTTATGGTTTTATCTTAAAGGTCCATTTTGCGGCGGCGCCCTGAACCGGTCCCTCGCGCCGGATCAGATCCACGCGGGCAAAGTCCAGGAATTTTTTTGAGTCGAGTGCACTGCACACCATTGAGTATTTATTGCCCAATCCCATCCCATTATCCACTTCAGCCGCTGTAAAACTCACCCTTCCGACTTTCTTCATTCGTGCTGAAGTGATGTATTTGTTCTTTACATACTTGCGAATTGGATCCCCCATTGATTTTCCGCGCGGTGCTGCTTTATTGCCTGGCTTCTTGAACCATTTTGTGATGAACTCGAACATGGATGTATCCTCATCTTTCGATTTAGTAAATGATTGCTTTGAGAAAGTATACAGGTGAATAAAAAAAAGCAAAGGCTTTTTTAGGTATCAATTTCAATTATTTTATATTGGTATTTATTATGAATAATAACTTTTCAGATGAAGTCTGTATCAGTAATTTTGTGTTACTGACAGAACAATCTCAGAAAAGAAGACTTTGTTCCAGCACAACATAAATGTTTTTCTGGTTCCTCACCCTCACCCGGTAGCCCTCTCCCACGGACATCATCGGGAAAGCAAATCGAATGTTTCCGTGGGAGAGGGCCAATCGCAGTCAATCTATAATGAAACCTGTTCCGGGTGAGGGATATTGTTTGCTTAAAATCCAAAATGTATGATCTTTCGTTGGTTGGGTTTCTGGTTTTTATAATAGACGGTGAGTCTACAAAACTGTTTGATTTATATCGACTAGTCAGATGATGGAAAAAAAATACAGCTTGACCTTACGAACATTTGTACTATAATAGAAACAGGTGTGTATATATGCCTGATTTATATTTAAAAGTTCAACATCCGCTATAATTAATCATCATCCACCTGAGGAGAACCCGAGATGGCGAAAAAGAATTCAGAAAAAAACGTTTTTGAACCCTTCGATAAAAGTGAACCCATGAGCGACGCCAGACGCGCTGTTTTAGATAAAGCCCTTGGCGACATCGTCAAAAGATACGGAGAAGGGTCCATCATGCGCCTGGGCGAAGCCCATCAGCTTGAAGTGGACGTCATCCCCACCGGCTCTCTCTCACTGGATATTGCGCTGGGTGTCGGCGGCATTCCCCGCGGACGTATCACTGAGATTTACGGACCTGAATCCTCGGGCAAGACCACCCTCTGTCTGCATTGCGTAGCCGAAGCGCAGAAACTGGGCGGCACCGTAGCCTTTATTGACATGGAACACGCTCTTGACCCGGCCTATGCTGTCAGGCTCGGCGTGGATATTGAAGCCCTGCTCGTTTCGCAGCCGGACACTGGCGAACAGGCGCTGGAGATTTGTGAGACCCTCGTGCGTTCCGGCGCAGTGGATCTGGTAGTGATCGACTCCGTGGCCGCGCTTGTGCCGCGCGCCGAGATCGAAGGCGACATGGGTGACGCCAGCATGGGTATGCAGGCCCGCCTCATGTCACAGGCATTGCGCAAGCTCTCCGGTGCCATTAATCAGACCAAGACCACCGTCATCTTCACCAACCAATTGCGCCAGAAGATCGGCATCATGTTTGGTAACCCCGAAACCACTCCTGGCGGCCTCGCGTTGAAATTCTACGCATCCGTCCGGCTGGATACACGCCGTATCCAATCCATCAAGGTCGGCGCCGAGATCGTCGGCAACCGCACGCGTGTACGCGTGGTCAAGAACAAAGTTGCCGCGCCCTTCCGCACTGCTGAATTCGACATTATGTACAATGAAGGCATCTCCAAGGTCGGTGATATTCTCGACCTGGCCACTGCCATGGACGTGGTCACCAAACGCGGCGCTTTCTTCTCCTACAACGATATGCGCCTCGGACAGGGACGCGAGAATGCCAAGGAATTCCTGAAACAAAATATCGATATGTGCAATGAGATCGAGAAAGCAGTCCGTGAACTTGCAACAGGCGGTGAACTGCCTCTTGATTTTGGTCCTTCTGGTGAAGAAGAATCAGAGGATGAAGAGTAACCTGCATGAGTAAAGGCAAATGGTCATTGGTCATGGGGTCGGCAGCCCTGTTCATTCTCTTGACAGGCTGCCAGTCCATGCTGCCGGTACGTTCCGTCCCGGTCGAGGATCAGGCGCCTCTTTATAAGGCTCCCACCTTTGCGCCAACCCTTGCACCGCTGACGACGCCGACGGCGCAAACGGTCAGTACTCAGGAATCTGCTTGTTTGAATATGCTTCAATATATTGAACCCGATCTCACCTATCCGGATGGTACCGAAGTAAAACCGGGTGAGGTCATTGACAAGCAGTGGAAAGTCAAGAATTCCGGTACTTGCAACTGGGACGCTTCCTATTCGATCAGGTTTGTCGGCGGACAAGACATGAACGCGCAAACCGAACAGGCTCTTGTGCCCGCGCGGAATGGCACCGAAACCGTCATTTCAATCAAATTCATCGCCCCGGAAGAACCTGATCGATATTACAGTCAGTGGAAAGCCTTTGATGCTGACGGCAATGCCTTTGGGGACATGCTCTACCTCGACATTACCGTAGTAAAAGAATGACCTTCCTCTGATCTTTTTTGAAATGAATGCTTTTATGCAAAAACCTCAGCGTTATCTTGTCTTCATCATCCCGATCGTTTTAATATTGGCTGTTGCCACGTTCTTTACGGTTCGCACCAGCGGTTTCGGCTATTTTTACACACCCACCCCTACTTTGACTCCAACCAGCACCATTTCGCTTTATCTACCCGGAGCAAGGTCTTCGACAACCCCCACACCTTTTCAGCCCTTGCCGACAGATACGCCCACTCCGACGGCTACATCCACTTTCACCCCTACCCCAACCAATACGGCGACCGCCACGGCAACCAGCACGTCCACAATGACCGCCACGCCCTATCCGACAGCCACGGTAGCCGCTTTGCCGACCAACCTGCCTGAAGACGGCTGGCCGAATTCTTACCAGATCACAGGTTTTACAGGTCATGCCCAAAGTCATGTGCTGTCTTGTGAGTCACGCGCTGCTTCTGACTGGGCTGCCTTCTTTGGCGTTTCTGTTTCAGAGAATGTTTTTCAAGCTGCGCTGCCCACATCATACGATAACCCCGACGTCGGATTTGTCGGCAGTGTCGATGGCGCCTGGGGACAAATTCCACCCAACGATTACGGCGTACACGCTGCGCCGGTTGCCAACCTGCTGCGCAACTACGGTTTGTCAGCCTATGCCAGTAAGGGTGTATCGTTGAGCACGCTCAGACACCAGGTCGCGTCCGGCTACCCGGTTATGGTATGGGTCGTCGGCAACGTGTGGAGCGGTTCACCGGTCAGCTACACTACTGCCGATGGAGCAACCACTACCGTTGCCAATTATGAACACGTCGTTACCCTGATCGGATATGACGAGACCGGCTATACCTTCGTGGATGGTAACGTAACCTACTGGCGTTCATCCGCTGTTTTCAGCAGCTCCTTTGCTGCTTTGGGGAACATGGCCATTACGCATTAAAAAAAAGAAGCCGCGTTTCGCGGCTTCTTTCATGCTCAAATCAAAAAAATCGATTTAGGTGCCTTCCTGCCAGCTGGCCAGGTATTTCACCTGCTGGGGAGTAAGCGTGTCAATGGTGACGCCCATGGCAGCGAGTTTCAGTGCAGCGATATTCTTGTCGATCTCTTCCGGCACTGAATAGACGCGTTTTTCCAGTTTGTCAGCATTCTTGGTCAGATATTCAAGGCTTAGTGCCTGGTTGGCAAAGGACATATCCATAACAGAAGCAGGATGTCCTTCTGCGGAAGCCAGGTTGATCAAACGACCTTCGCCGAGGATGAAGATGCGGCGGCCGTCTTGTGTCAGGTATTCATCCACAAACGGGCGGACAAGGCGTTTGCTCTTGGACATCTTGTCCAAAGCGGGGATGTTGATCTCAACGTTGAAGTGGCCTGAATTGGCAACGATGGCAGAGTCTTTCATGACCGCGAAGTGATGCTCATCAATAACGTTGATGTCACCGGTCAGGGTCACAAAGATATCGCCGATCTTGGCGGCTTCTTCCATCTTCATCACGCGAAAACCGTCCATTACTGCTTCCAGCGCTTTGAGAGGATCGACTTCGGTAACGACCACGTTGGAACCCATACCGCGGGCGCGCATGGCCAGACCGCGTGCGCACCAACCATAGCCGCCCACAACAAAGGTCTTGCCGGCCAGAAGGATATTGGTCGCGCGGATGATCCCGTCCAATGTGGATTGTCCAGTTCCATAGCGGTTATCGAAGAAATGTTTGGTCATGGCATCATTGATGGCAACGATGGGATAATTCAAAGCCCCATCGGCAGCCATAGCGTGCAGACGGATGACACCGGTGGTGGTCTCTTCGGTACCAGCCACAACGTTGTCCAACTTCTCGCGGCGGTCGGTATGCAGCACGTTGACCAGGTCCGCACCATCATCCATGGTGAAATGCGGGCTGTGATCGATGGCAGCATTAATGTGTTTGTAATAAGTAACGTTGTCTTCACCCTTGATGGCATACACGGGAATCTCATCATGCATTACCAGTGAAGAAGCCACTTCATCCTGTGTTGAAAGCGGATTTGAAGCGGTTAACACCACATCCGCGCCGCCGGCTTGTAAAGTTTTCATCAAATTGGCCGTTTCGGTGGTAACGTGCAGACAGGCAGAAATACGCATACCTTTAAGCGGCAATTCTTTTGCAAAGCGCTCTTTGATCTGGCGCAATACCGGCATTTCGCGTTCGGCCCATTCGATCTTGAGCCGGCCGCCATCAGCTAGTTTTGTATCCTTTACATCATAATTTGACATCAATTCCTCCAGAAATGGTTATTTCAAAATATCCAACGCACCTTGATCATCAAAGTGTTTCCGGTAACGTTCGACAAACTCACCAGGTGTATAAAAATGGTTCTGAGTCCCATTTTGCTCAAGACAGTAAGTGGCCGCCAAAGCGCCCATTTGACCGCATATTTGCAGATCAAGGCCCAGACGATATCCGCGCAGGAATCCACCCCTGAATGCGTCTCCAACACCGGTAGGGTCGGCAATGCGTTCGGCGGGGACGATGGGAATATGATATTCCTTGCCTTCCGATTTGATGCTGGCACCCTTCTCGCCCATTGTGACGACAAGCAGTTTTACACAGCCTTCCATATCTTCTGCGCACAATTCGGTGTGCTTTTGCAGCAGTTCAAATTCGTAGTCATTACAGAAGATGGCGTGTGCGTTTTGAGCGCCTCTGCGCAGATCTTCGTGCGGATTGCGTGCGATCTGTTGTGAAGGATCAAATAAATATGGAATATCCAGTTCAAGACATTCTTCAACGTATTTTTTCATCGCCAGGGGGTCGTTGGGGGAGATCATTACATAATCCGCCTCACCTTTTTTCATCTCATGCAGAGATAATGAAGCGGCATCTCCCATAGCGCCTGTGTAGAAACTGGCAATCTGATTGTTCTCGAGATCGGTGTTCACAAAGAATGAGGCGGTATATTTTCCCGGCACAACCCTGGCGTAGCGGGTATCAACATGGTGTGATTCAAGCCAGGTCCGATAATCCTCAAAATCCTCTCCAACAGTGGCGAAGACCATGGCGGTCTCGCCTAATAATGCCAGAGTATAGGCAATATTGGGTGAAACGCCGCCGCGCTGCCTGGTCATATTGTCAACCAGAAAAGACAAGCTGATCTTATCAAGCTTGTCCGGCAGGATATTCTCACGGAAATATCCCGGGAAAGTCATTAAATAATCATATGCAACAGAACCGGTTAGTACAAGAGACATGTTTTATCCATCCAAATTATTATTATAAACGCAACTTGCCAGATTTTGCTCAAAAGGTGGATATACGATTCCAGCCTCTGTAACCAGGCCGGTTAACAATTCGTGAGGCGTTACGTCAAAAGCCGGATTGCGTGCTTTTGCATTAAATGGCACAACTGCCTCACCCTGGAATTCAATATCCAATACTTCGCTGGAGTCACGTTCCTCAATCGGGATCAAATCCCCGCTTTTGGTTGATAGGTCAACTGTTGACAAGGGGAAAACACTGTAAACCGGCACATTGTTTGCGTGCGCGGCCAGACTTAACATGTAAGAACCCACTTTGTTTGCCACGTCGCCGTTCGCTGCCACACGGTCCGCGCCAAAGAATACCTTGCTTACTTTTCCGTTTCGCAGAAAATAGCCGGCGGCATTATCGGTGATAATCTCATATGGAACACCGTACTGTTCGCACTCCCAGGCGGTTAAGCGCGCCCCCTGCAATCTTGGACGCGTTTCATCCACCAACACGTGGATGCGTTTTCCCTGCTCGTGTGCAAACCGGATGGCTCCCAACGCCGTCCCCCAGTCGACAACAGCCAGGCTGCCGGTATTGCAATGATGAATGATCGTATCGCCGTCCTCGATCAGACTTGCGCCGTTCTCTGACAGCTTGCGGTTGATGCGCACGTCCTCTTCCGCCATATTGTGCGCTTCCTCAAGGATCCGCTCGGCGAGATCAGAATCGCGAATTTCAGGAGTATCAACGATTTTCAGGATTCGGTTTACCCCCCACCCCAGATTGACTGCGGTAGGACGTGCGTCAACTAGCTGCTTTGCTGCAAGACGGGCAAACTGCCTGATCTCTCCCTGTGGGTTCCGGACGGCAAGCGCCATACCATACGCTCCCGCAACCGCCAATGCGGGTGCTCCGCGGATGGTCATATTGCGAATCGCTTCCACCATCTGATCAACAGTCTGGCATGTAACGAATTCGAACCGGCGTGGTAGTTTACGCTGGTCGATCATTTTTATCAGTTTTTCTGTTGAATCCCATTCGATCGTACGCATGAAATCACCAAAAAAACGCCCTCAAGGGAGAGCGTTCCTTCCCATTAAGTTTATCATGATTAACTATTCATATACAAGTTAATCAATGAAATGCCATTAAAGAGACCCGCAGTGCATCCAAGAGACGGTTGGATGACACTGCGGGATTGTATCGTTGTATTCTGAAGGTTCTTCTACGATGTAACCAGAGAATTTGTTGCGCCTAGAATACTATCCAGGTTTAACAAAATCACCAGCCTTTGATCGAGTCGTGCAATGCCGCACACAAATTCAGCATTGATGTTGGCTACCATGGGGGGCGGGGGTTCTATGATGTTATCGTCAATCGTCAATACTTCAGAAACAGCGGTTACAATCATTCCGATCTTTTGACCTTCTTTCATCACAACCACAATTCGGCTTTCATTGGTTTGTTTGAATTCGTCCATTTCAAGCCGTTTTGCCAGATCAATCACCGGTATTACGGAACCGCGCAAGGAAGTTATTCCAACCACATAATCAAGCGCATATGGCACTCGCGTGATCTCCTGCATTTTTACGATTCCATCCACGCAGGCAATTTCAATACCGAAATGCTCATTCCCGAGTTCAAAAACAACAATTTGTTTTTCCATAATCCTCTCCTTTCCCGTTCATCAGGAAAAGAACACCTTTCTCTTGATGGGAATGATCATTCCTCGATTGATTCGATCTTGAATCTGGCAACGAGTTCATTCAAACTCTGAGCCATTTCGGCCAGCGATGATGCTGAAGCCGTTACTTCTTCAACCTGGGCGCTCATCTCTTCTGCGCTTGCGCTTACTTCTTCTACGGAGGCACTGTTTTCTTCGCTTATGCTTGCGATACTTTCAATTGCCTGAGAGACTTCGCTCGAGTTGGCAGCCATTTCTTCGGTTGAAGCAGTATTTTCTTCAACTACTGCAGAAACTGAGTCGACGGCTTCGACCAGTTGGTTTGCCGCCAATTGCATGCGTTCACTTGCTTCTGCGGCCATGCCCGCCTGCTTATTCACCTCTTCCGACGCTTTCAGGATTTCATCAAGTGCTCTTCCTGCTTCATTGGCATTCACTACGCCTATCTCAACTTCGTTGGAACCTTCTTCCATAGCTTTCACTGCTTCAAAGACCACATCCAGAATTCCAGCGATCAAAGTGCCGATCTCTTTAGTTGCCAGCGTAGAGCGTTCTGCAAGCTTGCGCACTTCATCAGCCACAACAGCAAAACCCTTGCCATGTTCTCCGGCACGTGCCGCCTCAATGGCCGCATTTAATGCCAGCAGGTTTGTTTGTGATGCAATATCTTCAATGGTTTCCACAATAGCCCTGATCTCCTCAGAGCGTTTTCCCATTTCCTGGACTTTTTCTGCCGAAACGCCTACTTTGTCCTTTATGCTTTGCATTCCGGTTAGAGTTTGATCAACAGTCAAAGATCCATTTTTGGCTGCTTCAGTCGCAGCGGCAGAATCTGTGGTCACTTTGGAAGCGATCTCAGTGACCTGTTGAATAGCGTTGTTTAATTGGTCTGTTATCTTGGAGGCATTTGAAACAGATTGGCTTTGTTCTTGGGCACCTTTTGCTACCCCATTAATTGCCAGCGTCATCTGTTCAATTGATGAAGCAGTTTTTGTGACTGAAGTTGCTTGTTCCTGGGTGCCGGATGCAACCTGTTGCATCGTAACCGCAATCTGATTGGTTGCCTGGCCGGCCTGGTTCGCAGCGGAGGCAAGTTGTTCTGCCGATGCGCTCAGACTGACAGCGTTTTCCATAACCAGTCCAACTGTATCACGCAAATTGGTCACCATTTTTGAAAAGGCATTTCCAAGCTCGTCTTTATCAGACCTTGGAGTAACCATAATGGTCAGGTCGTCTTCTGCAATAGCGTTTGCGGCATCACCCATTTCTTGAAGATATCCCACCATGCTGTGAAATGCATTGCCGATATCACCAAGTTCGTCTTTCCGTCTCATTATTTTATTCTTGGCTTCTTGATCCATATCTCTTAAAAGATCGCCCTTAGCCATCCCCTGGCTTGCGACAGTCAGAACCTGAAGAGGCGTTGTAATGGAAGAACTTATATCAATACCCAGGATAATGGCAAGTATTAAGCCAATAATTGCAATTATCAAGTTGGTATAAAGTGACTTTGTGAATGTAGAGTTTCCTTCAGCTTTTGCATTCTGTGCAAGATCTGTGTTTAATTGTGTTAGTTCATTCAACGCAGCAGATACTTGCTGACTGGCAACAATTAATACCCCTCCATCACTTACTGTTGCAAGCGCTTTTTCATCTTGTCCATCATCTGCGTATCCGATGGCCAGATCAAGCCCACTTTGGAAATCAGCCCAGGCTGTCTCAAAATCCGCCAGGGCTTTTTCTTCTGCAATTGTCAATTGTACATTCTTGAACGCTTCAACTGTTGAATTAATGGTTTCTTTTCTTCCATCAATTGTTTCACGAATGGTGGATCTTTCATCGGCTACGTTGATATAGCGATAGAAATCTCCCCTTATATTCCCAAACGCTGTATCGATAGCGCCGAGTTGACTGATTGGTAAAAGATTATCAGTATACATATCGCCCATCAGGATATTCAACGTCCTGATCGCGTTTACCCCCAACGCCGCAACAATAACGATGATAACAGCGACAACTGCAAAGCTAATGACAATTCTCTTGCGTATTCGAATATTGTTTACAAAATTCATGGTTCACCTCTGTGTAATGTAGTTTTTAATGTTGGTGATTTATTCTGCGATGATATTGCTATTCTTTTTTCCTTTAGACTTCCATAGATTCCCCTTTTCCTTATCATCTAGTTGCTTGCAGATTGTAATCATTTTATATACTTTATATGATAAAGTTGTCTTAAATAGTTGATTAAAAGATTGTAAAAAAGTACACAAATCCGCATAAACATGAAACAATTAATTTATCCACAACCATATTGACACTTTTCTAATCCTCCGTTATAAATTTTTTATGTTAAAACGCATCGTAATTTCTTTGTTCATTCTTTTACTTGCCCTCTCTGCATGCAGTAAAAATACAGAGAATTCTGATGGAAACGGTCTGTTCTCCAACTGGCTTCAACCTACAAAATACCCCACCCCTACGCCCACGCCTCTCCCTGAAGTAAGGATCTCGAATGCAGGCGACCTTTTAATTGATGGAGATTACGACACTGCCTATCGAGAGTATCAGCTTGGAAGCACGCAGACCACCGATCCAGAATTGGTATCCTCTTCAATGCTCGGCATGGGTCGCGCATTGTTATTGAAAAAAGACTATTATGGGGCCGTCAACCAGTTTTCTTCTTTGCTGATGAATTTCCCTGACGGCGAATCACGCAACAGGGCTTTTTTCTTCATTGCCAGGGCTTACGATGAGCTTGAGCAATACCGACTCGCGGCGGACGCCTATGCCAGTTACCTTGCAGCCGTACCCTCCCCTCTTGACAGCGAGATAAACGAAATGCGCGCAGACTCGCTCATGAATTACGGTGATTATGCCGGCGCCTATTCTGTTTATGAAGCAGCCCTGGCAAACGCAACCGGAAGCCGATACGAACAGTTGCGACTAAAAATGGCCCAGTCTGCAACTGCTGCTGGTAACACTGATAGTGCGATCAATATTTATCTTTCATTAAATGAAACAAGTCAAAACATTTACACCAAATCTGAGGCAAATTTATTGGTCGGCCGGATTTACCTGAACCTTGGTTTACCTGAACAGGCTTATGCCCGTTTTCAGGATTCAGTAAATAATTACCCGGAAGCTTATGATTCCTATTCAGCCCTGGCTGCCCTTGTTGAGGCGGATCAGCCTGTGGACCAGCTGCAAAGAGGCATCATCGACTATCGGGTCGGACAATACGGCATCGCCATCCAGGCACTGGATAATTATATGGATGCCAACCCATCCCACGACGCCGAAGCGCATAAGTATAAGGCGCTGAGTTTCTATGAGTTAGGGCAGTATGAAGACGAGATCGCCGAATGGGATGAAGTGATCCGTGAACACAGTCATGAATATGATTACATCGTTGAAGCTTTTAAAGAAAAATCAAACACGCAGTGGTATTCATTGAATGAATATTTAGAAGCCGCTGAAACGTGCCTGATATACGTAGCTTCATACCCTTCTGACACTGTGAACGCCGCCTATATGCTTGACAAAGCCGCCCGAATCTACGTTGATGGCGGTTATTTGTCAATGGCGGTTGAGATCTATGACCGCCTGTTCAATGAATATCCCATCTCTGCAGAAGCCTATCAGGGCATGTTCAATGAGGGGATCCTGAATTATCGACTGGGCGAATATGATAAAGCCAAGCTAACCTTCCAGCGATTGATCGTCCTCACTGACCAACCGGAAGAACAGGCTGCAGCCAACCTTTGGGTTGCCAAGTGTCTTCAAAAACAGGGGAACACTGAAGAAGCCAATTCATATTTTCAAAAATCGGCTGCTGCCGATCCAACCGGTTATTACAGTATTCGTTCAGCCCAGATCCTCATTGGTGAGGATCCAATGCCAAACCTGCAGAATATCGATCTGACCGTTGATTATGAAAGTGAAAAAGCAAAAGCAGACCGTTGGATGCATGAAACGTTTTCTCTTGATTCTTCCATTAACCTTGATTCACCGGGAGAACTGGCCAACAGTGCTTCATGGTTGCGTGCCGAAGAATACACAAATCTTGGTATGAGGGAAGAAGCCAGCAACGAATATGAAATTTTACGCAACGACCTGATCGGGGATGCCGTAAACACCTATCGACTGATGAACTACCTGCTGGAAACAGGGTATTACCGCACGGCAATTCTGGCAAGCCGCCAGATCCTTGATCTTGCCGGTCTGAGTCAAGCGGCAACGCTGACAGAACCGCCCATCTATTTTAACCACATCCGCTTCGGAACCTATTTCAAGGACACGGTCATCCAGACCTCGCAGGAACATGATCTTGATCCCATGATGATCTTCAGTCTCATCCGCCAGGAAAGTCTTTTCGACAGCGCTATTGTTTCAGTTGCTGCGGCTCAAGGCTTAATGCAGATCACACCCGACACCGCGGTCGGAATCGTGGAAAATTACGGCTGGCCTGAGAACTTTACTACTGAAGACCTGAACAGACCATATATTAACATCCGTCTTGGAATTCACTATTACAAGCGTTGTCTTGACCTATATAACGGCAACGCCTATGCCGCCATGTCCTCATACAACGCAGGTGATACAGTAACAATGAGATGGTATGAACTTTCAGGCGGAGACCCTGACCTGTTCCTTGAGATCGTGAAATACAGCGAAACCAAGAACTATATCAAATCAATTGTTGAGAATTTGGCGATTTACGAGAGCATTTACGCTCGAAATTAGATCAAGCAGGATGGAATAAAATAGACCTCCCCGGAAACCGGGGAGGTCTTTGTTTACTTAGGTTACTTTACTATTACTTGCGGTTCTTGAGAGCGGCCTGTGCAGCAGCTAGACGGGCTACCGGCACGCGGAACGGTGAGCAGGAAACGTAGTTGTTGCCAACTCTGTGGCAGAATTCGATGGAAGCAGGATCGCCACCGTGTTCACCGCAGATACCAACCTCAAGGTTGACACGCTGTGTGCGACCGTCTTGAACAGCCATCTGCATCAGTTTGCCCACACCATCCTGGTCAAGGGTCTGGAAGGGATTCTTGGGCAGAACACCTTCTTCAACGTATTTGATCAGGAAGTTGCGTTCGGCATCATCACGGCTATAGCCAAAGGTCATTTGGGTCAGGTCGTTAGTTCCGAAGGAGAAGAATTCGGCGTATCCGGCGATCTCACCGGCGGTAACAGCGGCGCGCGGGATTTCGATCATGGTACCGAATTTATAGGGGAACTCAACCTTTTTCTCGGCCATGACTTCCTTGGCAATGCGTTCCAGACGCGGCTGGATCCATTTGAGTTCGTTGACATGTCCGGTCAGGGGGATCATTACTTCAGGTTTGGCGTGTACACCGCGTTTGGTGCAGTCAGCGGCGGCTTCGAAGATGGCGCGGACCTGCATTTCGACGATCTGCGGCATTGAGATGGAGAGACGCACACCGCGCAGACCCATCATCGGGTTGCTTTCGTGCAGAGCGTTGACTGCCTCAAGCAGTTCTTCTTTTTCTTTCAAGCCCTTGGTCTCACCCTTTACGCGCATGGTGATGACTTCCTCGAGTAAAACTTCCTGGGAGGGAAGGAACTCATGCAGCGGGGGATCGATCAAGCGGATGATCACAGGGCAGCCATCCATGGCGGTGAACAGACCATCAAAATCTGCGCGCTGGAAGGGCAGTAATTCATCCAAAGCCTGTTTGCGAATAACATCATCCTTGGCAAGGATCATGCGCTGCACAACTGGCAGACGGGCGGGTTCAAAGAACATATGCTCGGTGCGGCAGAGGCCGATACCCTTGGCGCCGTAAGAGCGGGCGCGCTGTGCGTCTTTCGGGTAATCAGCATTCGCCCAAACCTGCAAACCGGTGGTAGGCCAGCCATCAGGAGCCTGGCGGATGCCTTTGGTCTCACAGATCTCATCAGCCCATGTGAGCAGTTTCAACAGGTCGGTCTGTTCGTCCAGAGTGGCGGCGGTCAGATCAAGTTTTCCGAGGAAGACTTCACCGGTGGTTCCGTCAATGGATACCCACTCGCCCTCTTTAACCACTTTACCGTCAACATTCATTTCACGTTTGTCGAGGTCGATGACCACAGATGAAGCGCCAACGATACAGGGCACACCAAACTGGCGGGCAACCACTGCAGCATGTGAGGTGGCGCCACCTTCACTGGTGAGGATACCCTGTGCGGCAAGCATACCGTGCACGTCATCAGGTTTGGTGAACGGGCGAACCATGATGGTCTGCTGTTTTTCTTCTTTGGCCATTCTCTCGGTGGTATCAGCATCGAAGTAGACCTGTCCAACTGCGGCGCCAGGTGAGGCATTCACGCCGGAGGCATAGAAACGGCCTTCCTTCTTGGCGGCGGTTTTTGTTTCAACAGTGAACTGCGGGTGCAGGAGGGTGTCAACGTCGGCAGGTGTAACGCGAGTTACAGCTTCTTCCTTGTTGATCAATTTTTCATCGACCATATCCACAGCGATCTTGACTGCGGCGGTCGCAGTGCGTTTACCGTTACGGCACTGCAGCATCCAAAGTCGGCCATGCTCGATGGTGAATTCAACGTCCTGCATGTCATGATAGTGCAGTTCAAGTTTCTTGACGATATCAAGGAATTGTTTGTTGGCTTCGGGAAGTACGTTTCCGAGGGTATCGATTTTTTCAGTGTTGCGGATACCGGCAACAACGTCTTCACCCTGGGCGTTGAGCAGATAATCGCCGTAAAGAACGCGCTCACCGGTGGACGGGTTACGTGTGAAAGCAACACCGGTACCGGAATCAGTGCCCATGTTACCAAAGACCATGGTCACGATATTGACAGCGGTTCCCAGATCATCGGGGATATTGGTGGCGCGGCGGTAATCAATGGCGCGTTTCCCATTCCAGGATTTAAATACGGCTTCAGTGGCCAATTTCAACTGGTCAAGAGGTTCCTGCGGGAAATCGAAACCTTTTTCTTTCTTGGTGACGGCTTTGAAGATCTCAACCAGGGCTTTCAGATCATCGGCGGTCAATTCAGTGTCGTTCTTAACGCCTTTGGCTTTCTTTGCATCATCCAGAGGTTTTTCGAAGGCTTCATCGTCAATTCCGAGCACGACTGAACCAAACATTTGGATCAAACGGCGATAGGAATCGTAAACAAAACGTTCGTTGTTGGTTAATTTGACCATACCCTTGGCGGTTTCGTCATTCAAACCAATATTGAGAACGGTATCCATCATCCCGGGCATGGAGAATTTTGCACCAGAACGGCAAGAAACCAGCAGAGGATTCTCGGCGCTGCCGAACTTCTTGGCGGCATCCTTTTCAGTCTGTTCCAGTGAAGCCAGCATCTGATCCCACATACCTTCGGGGAATTTTTTGTCTACTTGGTAGGCGTTGCAGGCTTCGGTTGTAACGGTGAATCCAGGAGGAACAGGAAGACCAATTCTCGCCATTTCGGCCAGATTGGCGCCTTTTCCACCCAACAGACCACGAACCTTGTCCCAGTCATTGCCGACATAGCTCTCGGCTTGTTTGATTTCGTTGAACAAATATACCCATTTCTTACCAGCCATTTTTATCCTCCAGATAAAAAGATTCATTCAACCCGCATATGCGGGAAATTTAATAACAAATGTTGAATTCTACCATGTTTTTATTGTCCAGACTTCTTAATATTACATCCCTTTTCGTGATGGAAATCCGGAAAACAGCGTTTTTTTGTTAATAAGTTGCAAGGTAAATTTCACTCGTATTGTCTGATAATAGAACAAGATATTCTTAATGGAGACTTTATGAAAATACTAGTCATTGATGATGATCCTGCAATGACCGATTTGCTAAAACTCATCCTTGTTTCATCAAACGCAGAAGTATTTACTGCTAATTCGGGGAATGAAGGGCTTCAAAAGATAAAAGATTTATGTCCATCCATTGTGATCCTGGATTTAATGATGCCGGATATGGATGGTTGGCAGATCACTTCAGAAATCCGCAAGTTCAGTTCAGTTCCGATCTTGATCCTTTCCGTGATCGACAATCCTGGCCTGGTGGCGCGTGCACTTGACGCAGGCGCAGACGATTATCTGATCAAACCGGCCGCCAGAAATATGCTGATCGCGCATATTAACAATTTAACGCGTCGCAGAACAGCCATTGAAGAAAACAGCACACCTCTTAAGCTTAAAGCCGAATCTTTCTTCTAGAAACTATTTGCATTACTGAGTAATAAAGTTGCGTTGGATTTGTCTTTCTACCCAATTCAACGCTTCTTTTCTTGTTTTTATTTCTCCCGCCGCTTGTTCCTCCAATAGACCATCCAACAGCTGCCCGATACATGGTCCTTGAGGAATATCAAATTCAAACATCAGATCTCTGCCCGTCAATAAAGATTCAGGAGAGATCACCTCAGGTGTTTCAAACCAGGTTTCAACCAGACTCTGACAAACCTGCAAAAGAGCCAACCAGCCTGTTTCATCCAATTCAGACGATAGACAATTCACCTTCTCGGCAAGTGAAAGAAGGACCAGGTCGATTCCGGATTTGCCGGTTTCTTTGAAGAAACGATAGACCGTTCGTGAATCAAGGTCGATTTGTGATTCAACCATCTTTACGATCATATCTCGATCGTCCAACAGTACTTCCAAATGGTTTTGTTCTTCCACAGAAAGCGCCATTTCTTTTATCATGGGACGCCATTGTCCTTCATCAAGATCCCAAAGAATTGCCGCTAATTTATCCAACCCTTTTTTGGACCTGTCCGATTGGTTGACTTGGCTTATGTGTTCTCGTAATCTGGGCCTGCTGTTTTTGAATCCGGAAATGAACGAGGCAAACTGGAAATACTCATCCCCGGAAGATGGGTTTGCGCCCTCTAAATAAGCAAGTTGATGATCCAGAATTCGTAGTCTTGAAACAGCTTCGTTAATTTGGCTTACGGCCTCAAGACCGATGTGCTGCAATATCCCAAAATGGGCGAGCAACTGCAGCGAAACCCATGGTTTCTTGTTATCCAGCAGCTTGAAAAGTTCATCACGTTTCCTTTCCACCGAAACGTTTGGCAAGCCTTTAATTGCCTGGCGGATCAATTTCTGGGTCTTGGTTTCAATGTGAAGGTCATATTTTACCGAATAACGGATTGCACGAATGACCCGCAGTGGATCATCCAGAAAGCAGTTGTCGCTGCATGGCTGCAGCTTCTTTTCCATTAAGTCGTTCCCCCCTGACAATGGATCAATTATTATTGCTGAATTGGCAAGATCAACAGCCATAGCGTTGATCGTGAAATCCCGTTCCTTCAGGTCGTCGTCGATCGAGTCGCCTCTAAGTCGCGTGAAATCAACGATCACCTTTTTCCCCTGGCCGTTATTGGCGATCACCCTGCAGGCGTTTCTTTCCGCGTCCAGAACAAAAAAGCTACCGGATAGTTTGTCAGCCAGTTTTTTTGCGATCTTGTAGGAATCGCCGGAACAGACAATATCAATATCCTGACTTTGTCTTGACAACAACGTATCCCGGATCATGCCGCCGACTATATAATACTTTTCATCCGGTTGCAGTAATGTTTGAATGATCTTGATTTCGTCAGAAAGTACGATCAAACGGAACCCTTATCCACCATTCTGGTATTTGTCTAAATCAACCACACCGATGAAAGGCAGATTCCTGTAGTATTCGTCAATATCCAAACCATAGCCAAAAACAAATTTGTTTGGAATCGAAAAGCCCACATACTTGACAGGAACTTCAACTTCTCGCCTTTCAGCCTTGTCCAAAAGCGTACAAACGCACAGACTTGCCGGTTTACGCGTGGACAAAAGATCCAAAACCGCCGCAATAGTGTGTCCGCTGTCGATGATATCCTCAACGAGGATCACATTGCGGTCTTTAATGTCATTATTGAGATCGAGTGTGATTCGCACGTGCCCGCTGCTTTCGCGGTTGCCTACACCGTAAGAAGATACAGCCATGAATTCAATTCCATGTGGCACGGTTATTTTTCTCATCAGGTCCGTGAGGAAAAGGACCCCCCCCCTCAAGATACAAACCAACAGTAGATTATCTTTTATTTCGTAATCATGACTGATTTCTGCGCCCAACTCTGCGATTCTGGCTTGCAGTTGTTCTTCAGAGATCAGAACTTCACCTATATATTCGCGATAATCTCTCATTTGTTTTCCTCTACGCGCCTAATCTCTCGGAACTTCATGATGCCTTCGGCACCGTGCTTCATAGATTTCAGAAGCGCCAACGATAATGATAGGATCGTCATAACGCGCCGGGCTTCCGTTTACCAGACGTTGTGAACGGCTTGCCGGTTCTCCACAAACCATGCAGATTGCCTGAAGTTTTAATACCTGTTCTGCGCGCGCCATGATGTAAGGAATACTGCCAAATGGTTCGCCTTTGAAATCCAGATCCAGTCCGGCCACAATGACGCGTATCCCCTTCTCTGCCAGTTCTTCAACCACTTTTTCAATTTCACTATCAAAGAACTGTGCTTCATCCACGCCAACCACTGTGGTTTCCGGTTCGATCAAAGACATTATTTGTGACGCATTTTGAACCGGGGTGGCATCAAAATCGGATCCAGCGTGAGAAGTTACTTTTTCCACGCCATAGCGCAAATCGATAACCGGCTTAAAAACCTGTACTTTTTGTTTTGCGATCGTGGCCCTTCTTAATCGCCTGATCAGTTCATCTGTCTTGCCGCAAAACATAGAACCACAGATCACTTCCACACTGCCGGTCTTATGAAGCATCTTTTGCCCTCCGATTCAAAAAATTTATATCATTCTACCTTAATACGTTATGAATAAAAACTGATAAACAACATAAATAAAACACCTCCGGTTTTTTGGCCGGAGGTGTCAGTTATTTCAAATAAATTAAACAGTGATCTCGTCTGCCGCGGAAGGCAGTTCGTATCCAAGCTGTCGCAGGCTTTTCTTCATGTCAATCAAAGACTTGCGGCCAAAACCTTCAATAGCCAGCATGGCTGCTTCACCTTCGCCCATTTTTGCAAGCAATTTGCCGACATTGTCGATTCCAGCTTTTTCAAGAGCTTCAACAGCACGCGACGGCAAGCCGATTTCTTTTACTAAACGATCGGGGCTTACTTTTGAAGTTTCTCGTGCTTTCTTTTCTTCTACATAATCCTGACGGGCTTGCAGCTTCTTGTAGAAGCGGTCAACCTGTCCTTCAATATCGATCATACGCTGCTGCTGACCGGTAAAGAACGGATGGCATTTTGAGCAAACCTCAGTTCGAATTTCTTTTTTGGTTGAACCCGTTTTCCAGGTGTTTCCGCAAGAGCAGACCACTGTGGCATCCGGGTAATAAGTCGGGTGAATCCCTTTTCTCATTTCGCTGACCTTCCTGATATATATATTTTTACAATTGTCTATAGTCGACGGATTTGTAAAAACCTGAGTTATTCAGAGACAGCTGGTTTAACATTGACCTGTTTCTGACCGTTTGGCAGGGTTTCATATTCCACCACGCCGTGAGCAACAGCGAACAAAGTATCATCGGTACCGACTTTTACGTTCAATCCCGGTTTGATCTTCGTTCCACGCTGCCGAACTAAAATGTTTCCCGACAGTACTTTCTCGCCGGCGTATTTTTTTACGCCAAGCCTTTGAGCGTTACTGTCGCGACCATTTCGACTGGAGCCACCACCTTTTTTATGTGCCATAACTTCTACTCCACTTCAATCGATTCGATTTTTAACCGGGTGTAATACTGTCTGTGACCGGTTTTAACTCGAATGCGTTTCTTGGGTTGATATTTGAAAATAATTACTTTGGGGCCTTTGATGTGATCGGCTACGGTTGTTGTAACCTTTGCGCCTTTGATAGCAGGAGTGCCGATGGAGTATTTATCGTCCTCTGCCAGGAAAAGCACGTTGTCTAAAACGACCTGGGTTCCAACCTCGGTGTTCATCATCAGATCCACATCGATCAGAGCACCTTCGACGGCTTTAATTTGCTTGCCGCCACTTTCAATAATTGCATACTTCATTATCATTTCTCCAATCTTCACTTCGCCGTTTTCCCGCGTCTATCACGCCGGTTGCGGGGAAGTTGGGGATATTCCTGCCTTGTTGGGTTTGAGCACAAGGCAGACGCTATTATAAAGGCAGCCTTCCAGACTGTCAATGACCGATTTCCCTGAATTTTGATCGTTTATCGGGTTCTTTTGCTGACCGACTGAGAATACGAATCCAACATATCTTGTGTCAGTGTCAAAAGGCCTCTCATCTGCTTTTGTGTTTCTTCATTGATCAAATGCAGTGTATCGTTCAACTCCTGGGTCAGGTCTTCCAACGCGATCAACCTGTCTAAAACTCGACTGAATTGTCGTTCATCTTCCCGCTGCTCTTCTTCACGGCTCAAGGTATAGTTGGTCCACCGTTTTTGGTCGTCCGCCTTGAAGGCCACCCACTCTTGCCTGTAGCGTTCTTCAGAAAGCCGGTTCATTTCGGTTATCTCATTGATACGGCGGTTAAATCGCTCATTGATCTCGGCAAATTCCTGTTGGGCTCGTTTTACCGATCTGTGCGTTTCTTCCAGATCCAATAACTGGGCATTGAAATTATTTCCCAATCCTTCAAGATCGGCAAAGGTTTTTTGCCATTCCTTCCAGACATTATCTCTTTCTATTTGTGCCAGGTTTTGTTTCTCAATGAATGCCGTCTGGCTTTGTCGCCGTTCAGCTTCGTTATTATGGATTTCACTGATTCGTGATTCGACTTTTTTAATTAATTCCTTGTTCAACTCAGCAACGTTACGGTCATCTTCGATCCGTTTTCGTATCGCACTTGTCTCCAACTGCAGGTCTGTCAATTTTTTGTTTTCGACAGAGAATTCATTGATGATTGACCGCAGTTCTCTTTGGAGGTCTTCGTCTGTATTCTTTAGTTCTTCGTGAAGCTTTGTTACTTCATCCACTTTTTGGTTTAACCGCAGAGCCTCTTCTGTCCGCAACTGTACGGTTTTTTTGAGTTCTGCTATGGCCTTTAGATCCGTCTGATTTTCTAGAAACTGTTTGTTGAAACCGTCGACATCACTTTTTCGCTGTTTTAGTAGTTTTGTTTCAACAGAACTTATTTTTCTATCAAGATCGACAAATTGTTTTAAAATCTCGCTCTTATATGCCGCAAAATCATCATCAACTTTTTCCGCCCTTGAAGCAACTTTCTTGATATCCTTGATCTCGATTTCCAACGGCCTAAACCGATTTCCCTGCTTGTTCAATTCTTCTCTTAATATGGAAATCATATCGCCTAATTCAGCGATGGTTTTTTTGTCTTTTTGTCTTTCTGAGTCAAGCCAGTCTATACGTTTTTCCAGTTCTTCTTGTTCCATGTTTCAACCTTTTTTCTGTATTCTAAAACAGGTTAATCTTACCGCAAGATGGGTAAATTCACGAATAATGGCTTAAGGATTTCCGCAAACAAATTCGGGAACAAACCAAATACCAGCAATACAACAACTCCGGTCACAATAAAGAATACCTGATTGTTGGATTCTCCGCGCACCCATCCACCCTCAAACGGTTTGGAGATTTTCAGGAACAACCTCATTGCTGAAAATAGATATGCACCCATCCCAATCAACACCCACACCGTTATTCCAGGACTACCCTCAGCGAGTAATTCCAAAAGAGAAAGCCTGACGGGAAAACCGCCCAGCAGCGGACAACCGGACACAGACAGCATCGAGATCACCAAAGCCAGGGAGGCAAAAGGGAACTTCCTCATTATGCCGGCCAGATTATCGATATCCAGCGATATTCCACTTGATTTGATAATGGTGAGAGACAAGGCCATCAACGACAGCGCGAACATTCTCGGTATAAACGACAAATACAAAATGGATACGCCGGCGTCGGATTGCAGACTTACCAACAGCAGCGCCAGACCCGTTTCCAGCAGCACGGTGTAACCAAACAATCTGCTCAAGTCTCTTTCAATGATGGCCCATACACTGGTGCTTACCACCATAATTGCGCCCACCAGACCAATGGACGGTTGAAGATAGACTGATTCACGCAGCCACACCAATCCGGAGATGAAATCGACCATGATCAGCATAGTCACGATGGGAAATAATCCAAGCAGGAATCCGCTGATATAGGGATGTAGATCAAATGATAATTTTGGTACCCAACTTTGGAAAGGGACCACTGCCAACCACAACGCAAAACCTACCCCAAGGAAAATGACTGCCTGCATCAATCGGGCAGTGTCGGATGGACTTGCCTGAATACCGCCAAGCAGCCAGCCTCCAAATAGGATAAATGGCATTGCCAGTGACTGGTAAACCAGGAACCGTAACACACCGTTGCCGACTGGCTGCCCCGGTTCCACCAAAAGCGGCACCGATGCCAGAACTGCTATCTCCACCAAAATGGCCGAATATAGGAACGGTTCGACCGCAAGCGCAGCAGTCAATATTGAGACAACCGCCATTCCAAAAGGAATGAAACGCGTAGTGACTCCCGCGCTTTTAGCACCGGCAAACCATAATGCAGAGGCAAAATACAAGAATGATAAAAAGAATTTGTCCTGGTTGGTCAAGGAAAAGGACCGCCCCATCACAGCTAGATCGGTTTTTATCTCAATGGATATAGGTCCGATTTTCCAAACCGCGCCGAAAGTCTGAAAGAACGCGAACAACATCAAGACAATGCACGTCACAATCCCAACTGTCGTTACCAGCCTTGTTCGTTTTTGCAAAAAAAACAGGAACACTGAAAGCAGGAAAGGCAGCAAAATAAAAAGGACAGGTGTACTCATTCTTCTGCCCCTTCCCGTTCATTAATGATCAAGAACCCGCCCATTAGTGAGACCAACAGGGCGACAATGGCAAGTAGCCCGTTAATCAGTAAAGATGTCTCATTGGAAGAAAAGATCAGTTCAAAACCAAAAAATAGGATCAGAATCGCCAGGAAAAGCTTGAATAGTTCATGGGTGATCCCCAATTGAAAGACACCCAGTCCGATCAGGAATAATGACGCCAATACAATTTCCAGAGGAATGGATAAATAGATCGAAACACGATAGACCAGGAAAGATAAAACGGTAAATATTAACAGCAGCGTAATGATCCTGAAAATCCGTTCAGACCTGGTCTTAGTCTGAAACACAACCGGATATCGAAAGATCGACAATCCAAGGATCACCAATGACATTAAACCGGTGATCAGTTTCACCAGTGAAAAACTGAACGTCCAGAATTGAACGATAATGGTGAAAGCTGATAGATAGGCAACTGCGTATCCGATGAGAATTCGTTCCCATTCATCAAACAGGATGATCGAGACGCTTGCTGCAGCAAGAACAATGATGGGAATGATATTGATCCAGTTATCCATTAGGGCACTATCTCTGCAATAATTACTGAAGTAATAAGGGCCAGGAACAAAAATGACCAAAGAAGCCCGCCATCTCCTTCAAGGAGATTCACAAAGAATTTCAACGGGATTGAGAACAGGTCAAATAGTTTCTTAAGAAGAACAAAAAACCACTCAAACTTAAATATATTTCCAAGAAATCTGCCAATCATACTGAAGGGGATTTGTAACTTCTGCATTAAAGGAAGCCTGGAAATCCCTTTCCAAATTTGGGTACGCTCCAACCCAAACAAAGCAGCAGTACTTCCCAAACAAATGGCTGGAACAATCCAGCTACCACCTTCCTCAAATATTCCGCTATTCCAGATCAGGGTGATCCAGGGCACCGCGGTAAAGATTCCCAATCCCGAGAAATAGAATAATTTCATCCATGTCTCAGGATTCGAACTCGCGGTTCTATTACGGACCAGTTTCTTGAGGAAGCCAAAGTATAAAAGGCTGATCGTTACCATGAACAAGATTTTTGAAAAAAGGCTGGTTATGCCGGTTACAAATTTCCAGATCGATGCGCCCGGGAAAAAAGGAAATCCGGTAATACTGATCAAACAAAGTGCACCCAAAACCAAACTGATCCGAGATCCGCGTGAATGCAGAAATGCAAATCCACCGCACATGATCATCATGATACATAAAGAAATCAGCGTATTTGTATATCCACTGACAAAACTGACAATTGCCAGTCCGGAAAACGCCAGCATCCAGAACGGACGACCGGATAGTTCATTCTTTTCCAATACCCAACGGATGGCGCCATACAGAGCAATGATCAATCCAATCGGCACGAAGAATGAAACAATACCTGGATATTGAGGTTGCGGTGAGATCTGTGACAAGAATGAAAAAACTGAAAATGGAGCCACGAACCGGAGCATGGTTCCCAAACTTCGACGAATTGGCAAATTGGCGGTCAGTGGAACGTGTAATGGTAAGACACCCAGCCTTGAAGCAGCCCCAAAAATCATCAGGAGATAAACGTTATGACTGATAATCGAAAAATCGGTGATAGCCGTTTGATGACCTGATAAAACCAACGCTGCAACGACCAGGCCTGTCCCAAAGAATCGGGTAATGAATTCGAGAAAGACTGCATAGTGAACTCGTACATGTTTGGTAAGGCGCATCAGTATCCCGAATTCGACAACATCAATGATCGTCCAAGAAAGGATGATTCCGAGCAGTGTCTGTGAATAGATGGAAAACAGTCCGACCGCCGTCAGGAACATGGATCCGGTCCAGGTTATCAATGAGTTGTTACGACCAAATCTGATCGTATCGGTAAAAATAACACCAACCAGCAAAGAAACGAGCAAAAAGGCAAAAACCCAGGTTCTGGCTGATAGATTAAAGACCAGTTGGTTTTCGCCAGGAGTAAAAGGACTCCATCCTGTCAGCGTTAGGCCTGCTTGCAAGTGCGCCCGAAAAAGGATCAGTGATATCCAAACCAATAATACAGCTGCCGCCGACATCAGCCACGTTGAACCGGTCGAAAGCTTATACCTGCCCAGAAGGTTGATACCGACAGCGAATAGAAGTAAGAGGAGTATCGGAACGAGGATCAACATACGGATCTATCACTCAACAGACGAACGGTCAAATTTCTGCCGGTGCAGGAATTTGCCTCGTCCAGGTTTGCCTTCCCATTTACCATGATCGACGATCAACTCACCTCTCGAATACACCAGAACCGGATACCCGGTCAGTTCCCGGCCTTCATACAAGTTGTAATCAGTTCTATGCTGAGAATAAGTCAAACCATAATCAACTTTCATATTGACATCCCAAAGCACCAGATCGGCATCGGAACCAACCTGCAATGTCCCTTTTTGCGGATAAATGCCAAAGATCTTGGCCGGGTTTGTGCATGTTAACGCAACAAACTCGCTGGCAGAAAACTTTCCTGAAGAAACCATGCTTGTCCAAAGCACCGGCATACGGTCGCCCACTCCGGGCAAACCGTTGGGGATCTTGGTAAAGTCACCCTTCCCTAATTCCTTGCCGGGGATGGCAACTTCTTTTCCTTCATATAAAATCGGTTTTGTCCCGTCATAGAAGAACGGACAATGATCCGTCGCAATGGTACTGATGATGCCATTCTCAAGTCCGCGCCATAAACCTTCCTGGTCTTTTTTCGTACGCATCGGCGGAGAACAGATCCACTTGGCGCCGTCAGGTCTGGCCAGATCGTCTTCCGTGAAGAAAAGATACTGCGGACAGGTCTCTCCCAAGACGTTGAGGCCGTGCTGCTGGGCATATTCCAACTGATCCACTTCGCCGGCTGCATTCATGTGCACGATATAAAGCGGCGCCTCTCCGGCCATCGCCGAGAGAGCCGAAGCCCGCGCCACGCTCTCCACCGCACCCCAGGCTGGCCTGGTTTTTGCGTGCCAAACTGGTTCATAGTGGTGTGCCTTCAGCGCCTCTTCCACCAGGATGTCGATCACGTCGCCGTTCTCCGCGTGCAGCATCGTCAGGATTCCGCTTTCACGCGCAATGCGCATGACCTTAAAAATCTCGCCGTCTTGCAGGCGCATGCGTTTGTTATAGGCGGTAAACACTTTAACGCTGGTTACCCCTTCTTCTACCAGTTTTGGGATTTCTTTCTCAACATCCTCGGTCAGATGCGAAATATTGGCATGGAATCCATAATCAATGGCCGCCTTGCCGTCGGCTTTTTGCCGCAGTTTTCTTACATTTCCTAAAATATCATCGCTGTCTTGAGATACGAAGTCGATGACCGTGGTCGTGCCGCCAAAAGCGGCCGCTTTCATGCCTGTGTAATGGTCGTCAGAAGAGACGGTGCCGAACATGGGAAGATCAAGGTGGACGTGTGCATCCACGCCGCCGGGCAGGATGAACAAACCTTCTGCGTCAACTACTGTAACCTGTCCGTTTGGCTCGATCAGATCACCAATTGCGACGATCTTCTCATCCTCGATCAATAAATTTGTTTTCAGTACTGCTTTTTCAGTAACAATCGTCCCATTTTTGAAGAGTGTAAACATACGACTCCTTTGTCAATAAAAACCGATGATTGTATGTGCTTCAATTCTACCAGCAATGCCCTTTCATTAAATATCCGAAAAATCCGGCGCATCCGGCAATGTGGACATTTGCGTTAATATCGTGAGAAGTTCTTCGTCAGAAAACAGTTCGGGCTGGTTTAGGTTCTTGTCTTGAAGATAGGTTTGACTGCGTTCACGCAGACACTTCCATAACACGTCCCGATCTTCTGATTTCACCACCAGGTCATTAATAACTGAGGCTTCATTGATCAATGAGCCCAGAGTATAAAGAAATGTGATTCGCTTCCATTTTCCGGCGGGGATGGAAGAACGCAGTTTTTGAAGCGGTCCGATCTGGATCTTGTAATACTCTTCTCGCGCACGTGGATGATCGGATTCCTCCCGCAGCAGTTCGGCGCGCGTGGTCAGCTCGTGTCCGCGCACTTCGGCGAAATGTTCGATCACCCAGCGATGCGGATCATCAAAACTTCCGGTTTGGTAAAATGCGATGTAATCCACATCCACTATCTTTGGGGCCATCCTGAGTGGAATTCGGTACCACCCCAACATTCTGGCAATTTCAAAATCACGGGTATTTGGCAGCACTGCCACCAGGATCAACGCGTTCTCGGAAAATGTATACATGGTTTTTCCCTTCTTCCAGTTCCAACCATGACTCTATTGTATATGATTCCAATTAAAAAATAACCGGGCTTGATCTCATCAAGCCCGGTAAGCATCTACTTTACGGAGTTACTTAAGCAAACCAGCCTTGTCGTTGAACTCCGTGATCAATTGATCGATCTTCCCGATCTCTGACTGGACATTCGTCCAGTAATTCGGTTCATACCATTGGTCCTGGATCTCTTCATAAGTTTTGCCTTGCTGTTCAACCCAGGTGTAATACTTGAGGTTGTGTACTCGTTTGCGTGATTCGTAGGTCAATTCAAGTAAATTATCACTGGTGACACCTTCCAAATGACGGGCAAAGGCAGCAGCGGCATTTGCTTCGGTATACGGACCAACTTCTTCACTCATTTCTTTAACACGGCTGCCGTATAACTGCATTGAATCGGTTAATACGGTGATCACAACATCATGTTCACCCAATTCATAATACTTGGCAAATTTGATCGCAGATAAGACATTGGCGATTCCAGAAAAGCCAAGCAGGTGTAATTGCTCAACGATCTCTTTGGGAATACCCATTTTAATCAGGTATTTTTGTCCCACAGGCTCATTGAACAAGCGCATAATTTCAACAACCGCGTTATCGTCAATTGCCACGATCATGTCGGTATTCTTTACGTTGTGAATCCAGGGAACGTGTTTATCGCCGATACCTTCAATACGGTGGGCGCCGAAGCCGTTGTTCAGCAGGGTCGGGCACTGCAGAGCTTCACTGGCGATGATCTTGCTGGTGGGATAAACCTGTTTCAAATAATCACCGCAGCCTATCGTGCCAGCCGAACCGGTGGTCAATGCGACCCCGCGGAATTGATCGCCTGGTTTCATTTCAGCGTTGAGAACTTCCTGCATGGCATGGCCGGTCATCTCATAATGCCACAAGTAATTCCCGAACTCATCAAACTGGTTGAAGATCACCAGATCCTCACCGGATTTTCGAAGTTCCCAGCATTTGTCAAAGATTTCTTTGACGTTGGATTCTGTTCCCGGCGTGGCAATCACCTCACCGGCAATGTTCTTTAACCAATCAAAACGTTCTTTAGACATGCCTTCCGGCAGGATGGCGACGGATTCACAGCCCATAAGAGCTGAGTCATAGGCGCCTCCGCGGCAGTAATTGCCGGTGGAAGGCCATACGGCTTTCTGTTTTGTCGGATCGAATTGTCCAGTCACCAGTCGGGGCACCAAACAACCGTAGGCAGCTCCAACTTTATGAGCACCCGTGGGGAACCATTTTCCCACCAACGCGATCACACGGGCCTTTGTGCCGGTCAGACTGGAGGGCAATTCCATGTAATTCACGCCGCCGAATGAACCGCCTTTTTCCACGGGTTCATTCTTCCAGGTGATACGGAACAAGTTTCTTGGATGTACGTCCCACAATCCGATGGACTTCAGTTCATCCTTGATCTTTCCCGGAATCAAATCCGGGTTCTTCATCTGCGCAAAAGTCGGCAGAATAATGTTTTTCTCCCTTGCTCTTTGGAGAGTTCGTTCCAATTGTTCTTTATGTACTGTTAAATCAATTTGTGCCATTTGCTCAACTCCATTTTTTATTTATCTTCCGCATCCGGTGTCTCGCTGGTGATATACAGCGGGCGACCCTTTGCTTCATCATAGATCCTGCCCACATATTCCCCCAGGATCCCCAAACAAATTAACTGGACACCCCCTAAAAATAGAACTGCAATCAACGTAGTTGCCTGACCCAGGAAAAACTGGTTCCCGTTCAATCGCATGATGACAACTACTGGAATGGCCAAAATACTGAGACCGGCTGAGATGAAACCGAATATCATGGCAATTTGCAGCGGCATATAAGAAAAACTGGTCACCGCGGTTAACGCCAGTGTGATCATTTTTTTAAGAGGATATTTCGTCTTGCCGGCAAACCTGGCAGCGCGTTTATAGGGCACGCCAATGGTTTTATACCCGACCCAGGCAGACATTCCGCGCAGGAAGCGATGACGTTCGCGCATGCTGTTCATCACGTCTACCACTTTGCGGTCCAGCAGCCTGAAATCGCCCGTATTCATGGGAATCTTTACGTCTGTGATCCGATAGATCACTTTGTAAAAAGCGGAGGCTGTTGCCTTCTTGAAAAAGGTCTCCCCTTCTCTTTCGGTGCGCAAGGCATAAACCACCTGATACCCTTCTCGCCATTTCTGGATCAGTTTCAGAATGACTTCAGGCGGATCTTGTAAATCCGCATCGATGATCACAGCGGCATCTCCGCGGCAATAGTCCAGTCCTGCGGTTACGGCGATTTGATGTCCGAAATTCCGTGCAAAGATGACCGGGCGAACTTTTTTGTCTTTCTTTGCCAGTTCCCTGATCAAATCCGTCGAACCGTCAGTGGAACCGTCATCCACCATAATGAATTCCCATTCCTCCCCCGCGGAATCCATCACTTCGCTTACCCGGCTATAAAGTTCATCAAAACACCCTTTCTCATTGTAGATCGGGGCAATGATGGAAAAAACAGGTTTCATGTTCCCTTCCCTTTTACTTCTTTAGATACTGCTTCAGTGAATTCATGGTTGGTTCGATTACCGGGGCTTCATGGACGGCCATCATGGCCGCGCGAATATCTTTCAATCCGTTGCCGGTATTGATCACCACCACCGGGTCATTTTCCTGGATCAGCCCGGTTGAAATAGCCTTGACGAGTCCCACGTATGCGGTGGAACCGGCAGGTTCAACAAAAATACCATAAGGACCGAGTTCACCAATACCCTTGATGATCTCTTCATCAGAGACGGTAACGTACGCGCCTCCGGTCTCTTTGGCAGCTCGCACCGCCCTGACGCCATCCCTTGGCAAATCGACACTGATCGAATCCGCCAATGTGGTCGCTGAAACAGGAGTGATCGTCTCCGTGTTGGCAAAAAAGGCGTTGGCGATCGCCGCTGATTTCTCAGACTGTACGCCAAAAATTCTGGGCATTTGTTTCAACCAGCCAAGTTTCACCAGGTCCTTGAACCCTTTGTGCAAACCTGAAATAATATTCCCGTCACCGACTGAAACAAAGACACACAAAGGTTTTACATCTTCTTCCATATTCAAACAGACCTGTTCCCAAATCTCAAGGGCGCCGGTCTTTTTACCTTCTGCTGTAAACGGGTTATACCCCGTATTTCGGCAGTACCAGTTGAATTCGTTGGCAGCTTCGATGGTCAGGTCAAAGGCGGAATCATAATTGCCGTCCACCAGGATGACCTCCGCCCCATAGACGAGAAGCTGCGCGATCTTGGCCTGTGGAGCCGTTTTGGGCGCGAAAATAATGGCTTTTTGACCAATAGCCGCAGACATGCCTGCCAGCGCCGCACCGGCATTGCCGGTCGAGGCGGTTACCACTACCTCTGCATGAATCTCACGTGCTCTGCCCACAACAACGGAAGAAGCCCTGTCTTTAAAGGATGCTGTCGGATTTCTCCCTTCATCCTTGATCCAAAGATCCTGTAATCCTAATTTATTCTTCAAAGCAGGAGGTGAATATAATGGGGTCCATCCGGCATAGCGTAATGGTGTCCCATCTCCTCCCGGATCAGAGATTGGTAAAAGAGGTAAATATCGCCATAAGGAATAATCATTCCTTGAGGTAATATCCTCCGGTTGGTATTTTTGCCTGATACGTTCATAATCAAGCACCACGTCCAAATTGCCCCCGCACTGTGGACAGGAGTAAATGATCGAAGCCGGCAAATACTCCTTATGACAAATTGAACACTTATACCCAAGATAATGCGTCATTCTGATCCTATTCCTTTTCGAATGGAATTCCCAATGCTGCCGGTGGAGACGTCTTCATGGAACGAAGTACTTTGGCAATGGTACGCCTGACATTTTCAGGCAAGCCCGCCAGGGTACGGTCCACCCAATCAGCATTACCAATATTCACAAATAACAAAGCGAGAATCATCAACGGGAAAGGTGCCACCTGGAAGATACGTGAATTGACCTTCGGCAAGAGCGGCTGCAGCACGATTCCAAGATATTGCAGCAACACGAACAAGTAAGAGCCCAATGCCCCTTTGAGGGGATGCCAGCCGCCAAAAATGGTGATAGCCAGAATGATCCAGCCGATACCATCAAAACCTGAAAGCTGACCGTTCCAGGTCTTTACACTGAGTGAATAGAGGGCGCCCCCAACACCGACCAGCGCGCCGCCGATTCCGGTGTAAATATAACGCATGAGATTTACATTCACGCCCCTGATATATGCGGCGGAAGGTCTTTCACCGACCCCCTGCAAGACCAAACCCTGGTGGGTCTTATAGATCCAGAAATAACAGGCAAAGATCAACACGTAACTTAAATAAGTCAGGATTGTCTGTTTGAACAGGATCGGACCGATGAACGGAATTTCGGACAAATAAGGGATGGCCACTTGCGGAAGCAGCATGACCGGTTTTCCAACATAAGGCGCACCCAGGAAGTATGCCAGGCTCTTGGTTGCGATAGCCAAAACGTATCCAACCGCAACTTGAGACTGGTTTAACGAGATGCTCATGAAGGCGATCAACAGAGCCACCAGAGCCCCAACGGCTGCAGCGGCGAGGAAACCGAAAAAGAAGCTGTTCGTGATTGTTCCGATCACAAAGCCGACCATGGCGGTCAAAATTAGGCTCCCGTTCAAAGACAGGTTGATAATGCCTGCCTTTTCAGTGATCGTCTCTCCGATGACCCCGAAAATTACCGGGCCACCCCATGCAAATATGGATCCGATACTATAGATTAATGCGTTGCTATCCATTTTGCACTCCTCTGTTTCTCCTGATGATGTGCTTACGAACACCATCCATGACCAGCACAAAGATCACCAGCGCCCCCTGGATCACACCGGCCAGGTTTGAATCAAGGCGCAGATCAATTCCCAGGCTGGCGGCGCCCTTGCTGATCGCGATAAACACAAACGCGATTGGCGCCGTGATGAGCGGTTGGATATTTGCCAGCATACCCACCATTAGTCCTATATATCCGTATCCGCCGGAAATGTTATTACGTAAAACATGGTTGAAGCCGGTCACCTGCAGCGCGCCTGTCAATCCGGCGAAAACGCCGCACAGGATGAATGACATCAGCATATAACGATTGGTCGGAATTCCCAGCAGGAAGGAAGACTTGTTGTTCTTGCCAACTGCTTTCAATTTCAATCCGAAGTAAGTACCCTGCAGAATGACGGCCACAATGATCAACCCGGCTATGGCTATCCCCAACGCCCACAGGCTGAGATAACTTCCTTCCAGTTGAGGCAGCCAGTATTTCGCCGCCAGCATTTTGGTTGAGCCGTTGGCAACGCCCTCAGGTTTCCAGGGGCCGTATACGAGGAAAAGCATGACTGCATCGGCAATAAAATTGAAACCCAGGCCGCCGAAAATCTCGTTGACACCGCCGAAATTTTTCAGCAGGCCTACCAGAAATGCCCAGATTGCTCCGCCGGCAATGCCGGCCAGAATGCTCAAAATGATCACCAGGGCAGCAGAGGTTTCAGTACCGTCAAAAATCCGGATGACGCCATAAGCAAATATGGCACCCATTTCGATTTGCCCCTCCACACCGATATTCCATAATCCGGCTGTGAATGTGAACATCAATCCCAATGAGGCCAGAACCAGCGGAACCCAGGCTTGCAGTACTTGCGTAACAGCATCGACCGATCCAAAAGCTCCGGTTAAAATTACGTCAAAGACCTTCAGCGGATTCACCTTCATGATCCAAACCAACAGGCTGGTAAACACCAGCGCAAAAACAACCGCCAGGGTCAGCGAACTGTAACGATTGGTTAAGATTGTTGAAAGTATTGAACCTTGGTTGGGATTCTTTGTCTTTTCTTTTTCCATAATGCTCATCCTTTTCCTATTCCCAACCCTTGCCGCCGATCAACTGTCCAAGTTGGTCAACGGTTACTTGAGAAGCATCGAGCGGTTTTGATACCTTACCGCCGAAAAAGACCAAAATTCGATCGCTGTAGAGTGAGATCTCGTCCAGATCGGCAGAGATGAAAATAATACTGGCACCCTCGGCGCAGCGCTGTTTCAATTTGCCCCAAATATACAACGTGGACTCAATATCCAATCCGCGTGTAGGATGGTCAAGCAGCAGCAACCTTAGCGGCTGGCGCAATAATGCCAGTTCCGCTCTTTGCTGGTTGCCTCCTGAAAGGGATTCGATCTTGCTTTCGGAAGTGCCTTTAATATTGAATTCACTGATCCGTTTTTCGGTCAGCTGTTGAACACCCTTTGCATCCACAAAGAAACTGGTTTGTTTTTCAGCCAGTGTAAAGTGTTCCTTTAGATCCAACCCGGCAATTAATCCTTCTTCAAGTCGTGCTGCAGGTAAAAACGAGATTCCGCTGTTTTTAAAATCAAAATAATGCTTGCCTACAAAATCCTTTTTGTCATTTTCTTCGTGGAGCCAGATATTGCCGCCTGTCGGTCTGATGATACCGGCTAAAGCTCTCAGAATTAACCCCTGACCTGAACCTTCCATTCCGGCCAGTCCGATCACTTCGCCTTTTTGAATACTAAAGTTGACGTTGTTGATGGGTGAACGAATATCATCGATCTGAAGATCTTTGACTTCGATATTTACTTGTTCTTGTGCGCAGCACTTTTTATCGCTGCGAGCCAGACTCTTTCCAAACATCATTTCAACCAGCTTGTCGCTGTCATATGGAGGACGCATTTCTCCCACATTTTGACCCTGTCTGAAAACTGCTACCTGGGTGCAGAGTGACATTACCTCTTCAAGCTTGTGTGAAACGAACAAGATCACTTTTCCCTGTTCGGAAAGTTTACGAACCATTGAGAATAATTGCTGCTTTTGAGTTGAGGAAATACCTGTGGTTGGTTCATCCAGAATCAAAACATCCGCGCCCAGCCACAAAAGCCGGATGATCTCCAGTTGCTGCCTCTCACCCACAGACAGCGTTTCAATATATGTATCGGGCGAGATCGAGAAATTAAATTGTTTTGTGAGTTCCAAAAATTCCTTGCGGACCTTTTTTCGGTCCGGAAGGGTGCCTTCACGACTTCCAAGGATCAGGTTATCGATCACCTTGAAAGGCGGGAAATCTAACGGGTCCTGGTGGAGCATTCCGATCCCAAGTCTGACTGAATCGGCAGGCGAAGCAATGTTCACTTCCTTCCCGTCCAGCAGGATGCTGCCGGAATCGGAGGAAATGAACCCTGACAGGATTTTCATCAGCGTGCTTTTCCCTGCCCCGTTTTCCCCTAAGATACCCTGTACTTCACCTGATTTGACTTCAAGTGAGATGTCATTATTGGCGTGTACCTTGCCAAAGGTCTTGTGAATATTACGAACTTCAACATCCATGGAACCTCGATCAGTTCTGTTTTTAAAAAGGGAAGGCAAGTTTTCGCCTTCCCTTTTTTTACAAACGAATTTACTCGGCTACGCTATCGCCGGTCATGCCCTCAAGAAGTTGAGGCAGGTACCAGATCTGCTGCGGTGTGGCTTCTACGCCATCAGCCAGGAATTCAGAACCGTCCTGATAGTTCAACGGGCCTGTCCAGAGGTTGAGTCCGCCAGCTAATTCGGCAATGAACTGATCAAGTAAGGCAGAATTTTCGGCCGATAAGCCGTCGCTCTTCTTGAAGCCGATCACTGAAGTATCGAGGTTGTTGATGTCAGCCCAATCGGGTCCACCCCATACGAACTGGCGGGTATAGGTGCCGTCCTGTACGGATTGGAAGACTGGCAGCATCATAACGCCCCAGTTGAAGTAAGGAGCGCCAAGGCATGCGTCGGGTGCAACGTCGCAAGCTTTTTCATAGTCATATTGAACTGCATAGACATCCTGACCCTGATCGCGGAATTTCTTGGCCTCGGTCACGGCTTCGGTGGAGTCAATGCCGGAAATGACAACATCATAACCATCGGTGAAGAATGTATCAGCAACCTGTGAAGGATCAAGGGTAACGCCGGGGATGTTGAACCACATGCCGATCCAGACAACTTTGAAGTCAAGAGGAGTAGTCTGTTTGGCGATGTTCGTCCAGCAGTAATCGGCGCCAAGGTAGGCGGCGGCTGCCAGACGGCGGGTCTCGTCATTGATCAATGGTCCAAGGAAACCGACTTTGCCGGTCTTGGTGGTCAATGCGGCGGCGCATCCGGCCATCATCTTGCCGTATTCCATCTCGCCCATCAGATCGCTTTCGCTTTTCATGTCAGCCTGATAACGTTCACCGTCTTCCCAGGCGAAATCGCCGGAGAGCCAGAGCACGGGCACGTCGGGATGTGCGGCTGTGAATTCGGTCACGCCATCTTTCATGTCATCCGAGTTGAAGATGATCACATTGGCGCCGCGGGAAAGCAGCTGTTCGGCGAATTGGGCTGCAGTTGTGTTCGGGTTGGATGCCGTGTTGACGTTCTCGGCATAGATCAGTTCTCCACCCTCAATTTTATCGACGGCGTATTGTGCGCCAACGTAGGTGGCGGTGCTCCAACCGTTATCGGTAATGGGTCCAACCGTCAAAATACCAACAATGAAGGGCTCGGCAGCGGCTTCTTCTGTCGCAGGTGCTTCAGTGGCTTCCACTGCTGCTGGAGCTTCTGTAGCAGCCGGTGCTGCTGCTGTGGGGGTGGCTTTTGGTGCGCATGCCGCAATGGCAAGAACCAAAACTAACATAAGACTAACTATTGTCCAAATGCGTTTTGAAAACATGAATTCTCCTCCTTGAATTTAGTAAAATACTTGTTTTTTATTAATGGATCAATTTGGAAGCTGGCAAACTATTTCTCGTCTACACACCTCCTTTCATTTAAATCACAAGTTCATTTTTACTCTAATAGGTGATTTGCTCATGTTGTTCATACAACAATAGTCCTTATTTTATCTCACAGTAATAAAACATTCAGGTTGTTTAAACTTAAAATAATCAGATGAGGGTTATACCGGTTAAAGTATAACCCTCTTTATTTTATATTATTCTCGGGTAATGCGTGTTCCGGTTTCGCCCTTTAAGGCGCGGCCGATATTCTCGGGGTTGGTGATGAGAGCTTCTTTCCCGCCATTCTCGAGATACATGATGATCGCTTTGATCTTGGGAGCCATGGACCCCTTGGCAAAATGGATACCCTCGTCAAGGTATGCCTTGGCTTCAGCCAGGGTCATGTGGTCAAGCCATTTCTCATTCGGTTTGCCATAGTTGATCGCTACTTTTTCAACAGCGGTTGAGATCACGAAAAGATCTGCTTTGATCAATGTAGCCAATAAGCTGCTGGCGAAGTCCTTGTCGATCACTGCGGCAACGCCAACGCATCCGCCGCTTCCATTGTCTACAACGGGGATGCCGCCACCGCCAACGGTGATGACAACCGTACCGGATTTGATCAGGGCGTTGACAGAATCGATTTCAACAACTTCCTGAGGGATCGGTGAAGCCACAACCCGGCGCCATCCGCGGCCGGCGTCTTCAACAACGTTCCAGCCCAGTTCGGCTTCACGTTTCTTGGCTTCAGCTTCTTCCATGAATCCGCCGATCGGTTTCGTGGGGTTCTGGAAGGCTTTATCGTTTTTATCCACCTTCACCTGGGTAACCACAGTGGCAACCGGTTTTTTGATCCCGCGGCTGATCAATTCATTCTGCAAAGTCTGCTGCAGTGAATAGCCGATAGCGCCCTGGCTGTCTGCGCCGCAAACATCCAGTGGGACTTCGTGCATACCTTCAACTTTGGCGGCAATTTCGGATCGTCGCAGGATGAATCCAACCTGCGGACCGTTTCCATGGCCAATAGCCACATCCCAACCGGCTTCGATCATATCGGCAATGTGCTTGGTAGTTTGGGCGGCGGCAATGTATTGATCCTCTACGGTAACCTTCTTGGGATCAAGAATAAGAGAGTTTCCACCAACTGCAACAACTGCTGTTTTTGACATACAAGTAATCCTTTTCTAATTAGTTTTTTAGCTCATTGTTAATGCCATAACCGCTTCTTGAACGTGCATGCGGTTCTCGGCTTCATCATATACAACGGATTGCGGACCATCCATGACACCATCCGTAACCTCAATATTGCGATCGGCTGGCAGCGGATGCATATAAATCGCGTCAGGTTTCGCCAGTTTCATGCGTCTTTCATCGGTGATCCAGCTCTCATACTTCTTGATGATCTTGGCGCCTTCTTCTGGGTCTGGTGTGTGCACCATCGCTCCCCAGGATTTGGCATAAATGATATCCGCGTCCTTGAAGGCTGCATCCATATCATCCACTACTTCAAAGCCAACGCCGAATTTGCGTGCCTGTTCCTGCGCCTGATCCATTACTTCCGGCATCAGTTTGAATTCGGGCGGATGGGCCAGCACAACGTCCATGCCGAAGCGCGGCATCTGCAGTACCAGCGATTGCGGCACCGACATGGGTTTCTGATAAGAAGCTGCATAGGCCCAGGAGACGACCATCTTCTTGCGTCTCAGGTCGCGACCCTTCTTTTCCACGATGGTCATCAAGTCAGCCAGACACTGGAACGGGTGGTAGATGTCGCATTGCATGTTGAGAACAGGTACTCGTGAGGCTTTGGCAACTTCATTTAAATAACCGTTGCCGATTCCCCAATCCACGTGGCGGATGGCGATGCCGTCAAAATAGCGCCCGAAGATCTCACCGATCTCTTTGGGTGTATCGCCGTGTGAGATTTGTGTGGTGCGTGATTCAATAAAGGCTGCATGTCCGCCAAGATGAGCCATACCTGCTTCAAACGACCCGCGCGTGCGCGTGCTGCTGAAAAAGAACAACATGGCCAGCACTTTATCACGCAGATAAGGGGTCAATTCATTTAAGGCGCGCTTTCTCTTGAGGTCAAAAGCCACTTCCAGAACGGTTTCGACTTCTTCCTTGCTGAAG
>ENA-OSEO01001114-OSEO01001114.1-sediment-metagenome-genome-assembly--contig:-NODE-1114-length-54196-cov-7.051849_pt1 | contig 54196 bp, 34 predicted proteins | sample MGYA00237883_ERZ534232 | MGnify/ENA metagenome assembly ERZ534232
CGGAGCCTGACCCGAATCGACCCGGCGGCCTACGGCAACGACCCGGCCAACTGGACCGCCGCCGACCCCTCCCCGGGACGTTGATCGCCGACGGGCAGCGGGGCCCATCGAGACCCAATGCACGGAGGACAACCAGTGCAGCGCAAAGCCGTCACCTTGATTTGCATACTCATCACATCCACGCTCAGCGGCCCGGCCGGCCTCGCGCGGGCCGCGGACACGTGGGGCTCACGCCGGCCTGCGTCTTTTGACGAACTCGCCGCGGGCTTCGGCCGGCCGGACATGATCTATGCCCCGTTCACGTTCTGGTTCTGGGATGAGCCGCTCCAACCCGACAAGATGGAGCGCATGGGGCGGACCATGCTCGAACAACGCCTCAACCCCGGCTATGCCCACGCCCGCATGAACATGGTCGGCCTTGAGGACCTTCCCCGCCGCCAGTGGCTCTCGCCTGTATGGATGGATGCATTCAATCGTGTCCTGACCGCCGCCGAGCAGGCCGGCTGTCACTTTGGCTACGTGGACGATTACTGGTGGCCCAGCGGCCGCGCCGCCGGCCGCACACTCCAAAATCATCCCGACCTCTGGGCCGTGAGCCTGCGATGGGAGACGCTCGACGTCCGAGGCCCGGCCACGGTGGAGGTGCCCAAGTGCTTCTTTGCCGTCGCCGCCCGCCGAGCGGACACGCTCGACGAGTCCGGCCCCGTCCACGGTGGCCGCCTGGACCCCAACGGCGTCCCCGCGCGGCACGAGCCCGCGCGGATCGTCAGTGATTCCCTTCACCTCATCGACGCCGACCACGGGCGATGGTCCGTCCCCGAAGGGTCGTGGCGCATCTACACCTTTATCAAGTACTACCATCCCGGCGCCGATGGCGGACGCCTCAACTACCTCGATGAGCGCCTGCCCGCCGCCTTCATCGAACTGGCCCACGAGCCGTACGCGCAGCGTTTCGGCGACCGCATGGGCCGGTCGCTGCCGGGCGTCTTCGTCGATAACGAAGGCGACTACGGATACAAGCTAGCCTGGTCCGACACGCTGGATCGCCGCTACCGCGGGCAATGGGATCGCGATATCCGCCTGTGGATGCCGCTGCTCATCGACCAGGACGTCGAGGGCCGGTTCGCCGTCGCCCGCTGGCAATGGTTCGAGACCGTCAGCGACATCTACACCGAGTTCCTGGGCACCGTGAGCTGCTGGCTTGAGGAACGCGGCGTGTACTGCATCTCCAACCTGTGGGAGGAGACGCTCATGTGGCAGGCCGGCGCCGTGGGCGACTTCTTCAAGGCCCAGCGGGCCTACTCCATGCCCGGCACCGACTGCCTGGGGCTCAATGCCCTCAAGTGCCACGACTTCAAAGAAACGCAGTCGGTGACCGAGTTCGAAGGCCGCCGCATGCAGAGTGAGATCATGGGCGCGGCGGGCTTTTGGGGCTTCAACCCGATCACCATTAAGCAGGTGGCCAACGCCATCACCACCTGGGGCGTCAGCCACGTGGTCCCGCACGGTGTGTTTACCACGCGCAAGCTCAGCGGCAATCCGTGGCTGCCCGACTGGTACGAGCAGAATCCGATGTGGCCCTGGCTGCACCAGTGGACCGATTTCGTCCGCCGTGCCAGCTTCGTCAACTCCCACGGCCACACCGCCGACGACGTCCTGCTGGTCAATCCGATGGACAGCGTGTGGGTCCTGGCGGGCCCCGGCGCGTTCGACCCCGCCCTGCCCGGACGCGTCCCCGTGCCCCACGTGATGCCCCTGCCCGGCCCCGACGACGTCCCCCAGACCCGCGAGGAGCTCAAGCGAAACAGCGCCTGGTGGTGCCCGCCCAAGATGGATGAGTGGTTCGGCCCCACCGTGCACCACATCAATGCCGCGTACACCCAGGCCATGAACGACCTGACCGACGCCCGCGTGGAGTTCCTCATCGCCGACCGGTACTACCTGAGCCGGATGCAGGTCCGCGATGGCCGCCTCGTACGTTCCCCGTTCCGCTTCCGGGCGGTCGTCCTGCCGCCTATGGTCGTGCTGCCATCGGGCGTCGCCGAAAAGCTCCTGGACTTCGCACGCCAGGGCGGAACGGTCTACGCCCTGGGCACGCTGCCCGCCGGGTCGGTCGAGCGCGGAATGAACGATGCGGCAATGGCCGAGCGCATGCAGGAATTGCGCGGGCTGCCGACCTTCATCTCCTGCCCCGACGGGCTGGCCGCCCAGATCGCCCGCGACGCCGGCCCCCTGCGCTCGCACATCGAGTTCCTCGATGGCCGGTTCACGATGCTCCAACAGCACCGCCTTATTGATGGCCGCCACTTCTTCTGGCTGGCCAACAACACCGGATCACCGCAGCGATGCACCGTTCGAATCCCCGGCGTCGCCGGCCGGGCGGCCATCTGGGACTGCGAAAACGGGGCACGATACCCCGTGCCCTCCGCGTGTACAAACGCCGAGAGTACCCTTCGGCTCACGTTCGAGCCCTACGAGGCCTTCTGGCTCGTCATCGATCCCGCTAGGCAGCCCTTGAATGATGTGGGCCCGTCAGAAGCGCCGCCGCCCGTGGTCATCGCGATTGACGGCCCTTGGATCGCCCGTATCGACAGGACCGACCAGCCTCCGCTGGAGCACACGCCCACGATCCCGGATGACCTGGCGGCCCCGGCGGGACGACGCGTGACGCTCGAGGATTGGTCCAAGTGGGGGCTTGAGCGCTTCAGCGGATACGTCGACTATGAGACGACCGTCACGCTGCCGCAGGGCCCGGGGCGATTGCAGATTGATCTGGGCAAGGTCAGCCACCTGGCCGAGGTCTGGCTCGATGGCCGCCCGCTGGGCAAGCGCCTGTGGCCGCCCTTCGTGTTCGAGGTCCCCCGTGCCACACAAACCGAGGGTCCCTGCCGCCTGCGCATCCGCGTGGGGAATCTGATCAACAACAACTACGGCCAGGATGCCGCCAGCGGCCTGTTTGGCCCGGTACAGGTCTGCGCCCGGCCCTAAGCCGCGCATCGCTTGCGAGCTTGGGCACGCGCTGCGGAGTATCATAGGCGCCGGAAGGGTACTTTCTCCGTGTGGCGGATCATCCACAGCATGAAGTCATAGAAATCCTGGATGATTTTCAATTCACCGGTTTTCATTTTTTAACTCGACCAGGGGCTTCGCCCCTGGACCCCAAAGACAAAGGGTAAAAGGATACAGAACAAAGGGTAACTAAAAGTCCAGGGAAACACGGAATCCGATGACGTTGTCCCGGCGGTCGGGCCTGCCGCCGAGGCTGCGGTCCGCGACACGGCAGTAGTTGGCGATGCTGCCCCAGCTGCCGCCGCGAAGAACACGATATGTGCCACTTGTAGGTCCAGTAGGACTGGTTGATGGGCTGGAACTGTAGTACGAACTCGAGTACCAGTCGTTGCACCACTCGTAGACATTGCCCGCCATGTCATAGAGCCCATACCCATTGGGGGCAAAACTGCCCACCGGTGAGGTATACGGATAGATCCCGTCGTTCCAGGTGGGGTGATACCCTCGGGTCGGGCTAATGTCGTAGCTGTAAGAACTTGAACTGTAGTAGTTCGCCTGGCTGTGCGTGATCGTGTTACCCCACGGAAACCGCCGCCCAGAGAGCCCGCCACGGGCGGCATACTCCCACTGAGCCTCGGTAGGAAGGTGATAGCCGTTCTTGCCGAAGTCACACGTCCACGTGGACAGGTTGTAGCAGGATTGTCGGCCTTCCTGCTGGCTGCGCCAGTTGCAGTACGCGACCGCCCCGTACCAACTGACCTCGACCATCGGGTCATTCACCATGCTTCGGGCACCCTTGGTCCGCACAGAAAAGACACCCCCACTGTAGTCAATCTGGCTGTCAGAGTCGGCTGCATGTGTGTCGCAGTACGGATAACTGTTCGAACCGTCGGATAGCGCGTACACCACGCCGCTGACGACCTTGATCTCGTACCGGGACGCATTGAGAAAGTCACAATACTGCTGGTTTGTAATCTCGTACTTGCTCATGTAGAACGACGACAGCGTCACCGTGTGGACCGGACGCTCGTCGGAATCCCCCTCGCTGAAACTGTCCCCCATCTGGAACGTCCCGGCGGGGATCACGACCATGTCGGCCGGGATCCGATTACCTGTCAGCCAGACGTCGACCAGGGCCAGAAGATCGGCGCCATCCACCTGGCCGGATGGGACCAGGTCGGCTCCGTCGCACGCGTTGGGATCGGGGCATGCGTTGGGATCGAGGCACGTGCTCATCCACCATCCGGCCATGACCGCCAAGTCCTTCATGTCCACGTAGCAGTCCCCCGTCAGGTCCGCGGGGGGGCACTCGGCCAGGCACACGGACCCCGCAACCAGCAACGTGATGGAAACCAGGACTCGCATCGTCTTTCCTCCAAAAGCCGGCACCTGCTCCCTTGCGGGGCCCGCCACCGCACCGTGCCGGATAGGCCTGCCCAAATGTGGACCCATATTATACCCGCCGTCGGCTCGGATGCCAAGCGAATAATTGGCATCCCCGGTGCACTATCGCCGTACCCGGCAACTGCCCCGCCCCGGGAGCGCCAAGAATGGCCATAACCCTTGCATAACGTCCCAGAATCCGCTATAATAAGTTCACGTAAGGGGGTGTCGGCAGGGGCCGTGCATCCCCCGGTCATGGGGGCAGTGAGGCAGGGAGTGCCCGTGGTTGGGTGCTCTACGGGCCGCAGGGTGAGTCTACAATCGAATGATATCGGAGGACCGCATGAGAACCGGCCTTGTCCGCTTCGGCCTGTGTATAGCCCTGACTTTTGGCCTGTTCGCCCCTTGGGCCCTGGCCCAGCCGCTGACCGCAGACATCTACCAGGACTTTAAGGTTGACGTCAAGGACCTGTGGATGTTCGCCGACGGCTGGCTCCAGCCGGGTGGCCCGGCCGACCTGGATGAATCCGGCACGGTCGACGCCGCCGACTTCGCTATCCTGGCCGCCGAATGGGGCCAAGCGACACCCGTCGACATCGTCATCAACGAAATCCACACCGACCCCGTCCCCAAGACCGAACTGGTCGAATTCGTCGAACTCTACAACCGCGGCGATGACCCGGTCGATATGTCCGGCTGGTACTTCTCCGACGGCGTCGCCTACACGTTTCCCCCCGGCGCCACGATCGCGCCGCACGGCTTTGTCGTGATCACCGAAAACGCCCAACATTTCCAGGCCAAGTATGGCTTCGCCGCCGATGGCGTCTTCGAAGGGCGCCTCGATAACGACGGCGAACGCGTCTGCCTGCGCAATCGCTCCGGCCTCATCGTCGATGAGGTCACCTACAAGCTCGGTTTCCCCTGGCCCACCGTCGGCGATCCGCCCGGCCCGTCGATGGAGCTTATCCATCCCGCCCTCGATAACGACCTGGGCGGCAACTGGCGCCCCGCCGTAGCGACCGCCGCTTCGCAGCAGGTCGTTCTGGAGGCCCAGCAGGTCTGGCGGTGCTTCAAGGGAACAGAGTACCCCGCGGGATCGGTGGACGCCTGGCGGGCCGAGAGCTTCAACGATGACCCTGGCACGACCGCGTGGTTCGAGCGACCGGCGCCCGTGGGGTACGGCGAGACCTGGATCCCCCAACCCCTCACCGACATGCGGTACAATTACTCCACGGTCTATCTGCGCAAGGCGTTCTACGTCGATGATCCCGGCGCGTTTGGCGGGTTGGTGCTCAAGGCCCGCTGCGACGACGGTTTCGTCGCGTGGATCAACGGTACGTATGTCGCGTCCGACAACGTCAGCGGCCAGAACCTGTCCTACTATGCCACAGCCAATAGCGCTATCGAGCAGACCGATTTTCGCGACTTCGTCCTGCCCCATCCCCGCGGCTACCTGCGTGCCGGGTGGAACGTCATCGCCGTCCATCTGCTTAATTCCGACCGCGACAACAGCAGCGACTGCTTCTGGGATGCCCGTCTGATCGCCTCAACAGGCGGAGGCGGCGCCCAGACCCCCGGCGCGCCCAACAACAGCCTGGCCTCTAACGCCCCGCCCAAAATGCGGCTGGTCGACCACAACCCCGGCAACCCCGGCGCCAACCAAACGGTCACGATTACCGCCAAGATCACCGACGAGGACGGCGTGCAGAGCGTCGTACTGCGTTACCAGATCGTTGAACCCGGCGACTATTTCTACAAGCTCGATGCCCGATACGAAACCGACTGGATCGAGACGCCGATGCTCGACGATGGCACGGGCGCGGATCGAAAGGCCGGCGACGACGTTTACACCGCCGCTATTCCCGCCGACGTGCAGGTCCATCGCCGCCTGATCCGGTATCGCATCTACGCCACCGACGGCAAAGGCGCTACCGTCCGCGGCCCCTGCATGGACGATCCCTGCCCCAACTTCGCCTACTTCGTTTACGATGGGGTCCCGGCCTGGACCGGCGCGGTCCGGCCCGGCAGCACCCCTCCGGTCACCTATACCCCGGACGTGTTGACCTCCGTACCGGTCTATCACTTCCTCAGCAAGCATGATGACATCATGCACGCCGTGTGGATTGACCAGTACCCGGGCAGTGATTACCCCTGGTGGGGCACCCTCGTCTACGATGGCAAGGTCTACGACCATGTCCGCTATCGTATGCGGGGCGGCGTCTGGCGCTATGCCATGGGCAAGAACATGTGGAAGTTCGACTTCAACCGCGGGCACTATTTCCAGGCCCGCGACGACTATGGCCGAAAATACGACACCACCTGGGACAAGCTCAACTTCTCTGCCTGCATCCAACAGGGCGACTACCTCCATCGCGGTGAGCAGGGCATGTTCGAGGCCCTGAGCTTCAAGCTGTTCAACTTGATGGGCGTCCCGGCGCCCAAAACGCACTGGCTCCACTTCCGAGTCATCGACGACGCCGCCGAAACCGGCCCCACCCAGTACGACGGGGATTTCTGGGGTCTGTACATGGTCATCGAACAAATGGATGGCCGCTTCCTCGATGAACACGGCCTGCCCGACGGGAATCTCTATAAGATCGAAGGCCATAACGCACAGATGCCGCCCAACAACCAGGGCCGCACCGGTGTCACCAATGGATCGGACTACGCCGCCTTCAGGGCCGTCCTCTACGGCTCGCCGGACCCCTTGCTCGCCTGGTGGCGACAGAACGTCAATCTGGAGAGTTACTACGGCTATCGATGCGTCGTTGAGGGCGTCCACCACGGAGACATCGGCTACGGCAAGAACTACTTCTACTACCTCCACCCGGAGACCGGTATCTGGACCATGCTCCCCTGGGACGTCGATCTGACCTGGGCCAACAACATGTTCGGCAACGGCGAGGACCCCTTCAAGAACGAAGGCGCCATCTTCACCCACAGCCAACTGCGGCTCGAATACCAAAACCGCCTCCGTGAGTTCCACGACCTGCTCTATAACCCCGAACAGATGAACCGCCTCATCGACGAGCACGCCAACATCATCGATTCCCCCACCAACGGGCCCACGATCGTCGACGCCGACCGGGCCCTGTGGGACTACAACCCCATCATGACCACCACCGGCTATCCCTACAAAGTTAACTCGAGCAAGGCCGGCCAAGGCCGCTTCTACCAGCAGGCCGCCACCAAGGATTTCCGCGGCATGTGTCAGATCATGAAGGACTACGTTACGGGCTACCGGCAGTTTAATTCGTACTACGAGGACCCGGCTATTCCCGAAACCCCCATCCTGACCTACACCGGCACGATGGGCTTCCCGGCCAACGATCTGACCTTCCACACCACGCCCTTCGCCGATCCGCAGGGCAACGACACCTTCGCTGCGATGAGTTGGCGCCTGGCTGAGGTCGCCCCCGCCGGCCCCGACCACCCCGGCAAGTACGAAATCGAAACGTTATGGCAGAGCGATCCCAACACCTCGACCGGATTCGTCGAGGAAATCACCATCCCCGCCGGCGTCGTGGAGATCGGCCGCACCTACCGCGTGCGCGTCAAGATGAAAGACACCTCCGGTCGATGGAGCCACTGGTCCGCTCCCATCGAGTTCACCGTCGGCGATCCGCTGCCCAATCCGGTGCTCCAGAATCTGCATATCACCGAGATCATGTATCACCCCGCGCCGGGCTGGCCCTACGACAAGGAAGAATACGAATTCCTGGAACTCAAGAACAGTGGTGATACCACAATTGACTTGTCCGGTGTGCAATTCGACAAGGGGATTCGCCATACGTTCCACAGTGGCGCGTCCGTTCCGCCGGGCGCCTATCTTATCCTGGCCAGAAACCTCGATGCCTTCGCTCACCGTTACCCGGACCTGGATCCCCAAGCGCAGGTCTTCGGCCCGTATGATGGCAAACTCGACAACAGCGGCGAATTCCTCCGACTGGTCGATTACAACCACGGCGTCATCGCCCACTTCGAGTACAAAGACGGCTGGTACGACATCACCGACGGCGAAGGCTTTTCGCTGACGCTGCGCGAGCTGCCCGATGCCGCTGATCCGGCCGCCGTGCCGGTTGACGGGCTGGTGGCGCACTGGCGTTTTGACGAGGAATCGGGCACGGTCACCGCCAGCGAAACCGGCCAGTACCACGCCCAGCTCGTCAACATGGATAACAGCGCCTGGGTCGTCGGTCGCTTCGGCAACGCCCTGCGCTTCGACGGGGCCAACGATTATCTCGTCACCCAGGGCTTCCGCGGCATTACCTCAGGCGCCCGCACCGTCGCCGCCTGGATCAAGACCACCACCCACAAGGCCGCCGACATCGTCTCCTGGGGCAGCACCGCCAGCGGCGGCAAGTGGCTGCTGCAAATCCAGAACACCTTCGCCACGCCGGGTACCCTGTGCCTCGACGTCGGTGGCGGTTACCTCGTCGGCAGCACCGTCCTGTGGGACGGCGCCTGGCACCACGTCGCCGCCGTCCTGCCCGATGACGGCACGGCCGACGTCAGCGAGGCCCGGCTCTACGTCGATGGCCGACTCGAAACCCCCCTGGCCGTTGCGCCCCGCGCCGTGACCACCAGCAGCAGCACCGACCTGAAGATCGGCATCTTCAAGGATGGCAATCTGCGCTACTTCAACGGCCTCATCGACAACGTCTGTCTCTACAACCGCGCCTTGAGCGGCGAGGAGATCGACCAGATGGTTAATCCGACCAGCGGCTACAGCCGCAAGGAATCCTGGCGGCCCAGCGTCTTCGCGGGCGGCTCGCCCGGCTACGATGACAGCGGCCTGCTGCCCCCGCCCGGCAGCGTGGTCATCAACGAACTGTTGGCTCACTCCCACGATGTCGCCCCCGACTGGATCGAATTGTACAACACGACCGATCAGCCCATCCACCTGGGCGGCTGGTTCCTGTCGGACAGCGACGCCGACGACGCCAACCGAATGAAGTACGAGATCGCCAAGGGCACGATCATCGGGCCGTACGATTACCTGGTCTTCTACGAGGACGTGCACTTCGGGGCCTCGGCCACCGGCCCAGGCATCCGGCACATCCCCTTTGCCCTGAGCAAGGGGGGCGAACGCGCCCGGCTGCAGAGCAGCAGCAACGGGGTGTTGACCGGCTACATCGTCGAGGAGACCTTCGGTGCCTCGCAGACCGATGTGACGTTTGGCCGTTACGAAAAGTCCACGCTCAGCAGCGGCTATGACTTCGTGCCGCTGGAAGCGCCTACGCCCGGGTCGGCCAACAGCCCGCCATGGATCGGGGCGGTCATCATCACCGAGATCATGTACCGGCCCGGGTCCGACAACGCCGGCGGCGAGTTTCTGGAACTGCACAACGTCACGAATGTCCCGGTGTTGTTGCAGTCGATGGCCTCGCGGCAGGTCAGCGAGGACCCGGCTGACGTGGTCTGGGAGCCGGTACCTTGGCAGTTTACCGAGGGCATCAAGTATAGTTTCCCGCCGGAGACGGTGATCCCGGCGCGGGGGTATCTGATCGTGGCCGAGAACCCGGCGGCGTTCAACGCCTGGTATGGCCCATTGGGCGTGCCGGTGCTGGGGCCGTTCGAGGACGGCACGAAGCTGGACAACGCCGGCGAGCGGGTGACGCTCTCGTATCCCGGCGACCAGGAATGGGGCCAGGAGCGGTACTGGATTCGCGTGGACTCGGTGGAGTACAACGATGCGGCGCCGTGGCCGACGGCGGCCGACGGCACGGGCGCGAGCCTGCAGCATCGGCACCCGGATGGCCCGACGCCGGCGGACTTCTACGGCAATGACCCGGCCAACTGGACCGCCGCCGACCCCACCCCGGGCGAGTAACCCCAAGGGATACGATCACCAGCCCGGGTACGCTCGCTACACGATGTGCCCTTGCTTTCAGCCCTTCGTTGGAAGGTCGCGCACATCGTGCGCACGGCACCCGGCCTTGTCCCATGGCAGCCGACCCCCTATAATGGGGGCACACAAGATATCCCTCTGGGAAGGACCGATGCCATGAGTAAGACGCCGTGCCTGGTCATCGTGCTGGTTTTCCTCTGTCCTTGGGTTCACGCGGACGACTTCGTACCCTTTGTGATTCCCACCGAGTCCGCTCCGGATGCCCCGGTGTCTTTTTCGAGCCCGCCGATTCCTCCCTCGGCCGACCGTCTGCAGGCCGCCGACGGTCACTTCTTCCACCATGGCCGCCGCGTCCGCCTTTGGGGTGTGAATCTCTCCTTCGCCGCGAACTTCCCCGACAAGAAGGATGCCCCTCGTGTCGCCCGACGCCTCGCCCGCGCCGGCGTCAATACCGTCCGCTGCCACCACATGGACACCGCCGACTGGCCCCGTGGCCTGTGGGATCCCCGCAATCCCACGCAGATCCACCCCGAGGCCCTCGACCGCCTGGACTTCTTCATCAACGAACTGGCGAAGGTCGGCATCTACGTCGATCTCAATCTCCACGTCGGCCGTGCCCATAGCCGCCACCTCGGCCTGCCGACGCCCAACACCTCGTACGACAAGATCGTCAACCTCTTCACGCCGGCCTTGATCGACGCCCAAAAAGACTTTGCCCGCACGATCCTGACCCACCGCAACCCCTACCGTGGCGTCACCTACGCCCAGGACCCGGCCGTCGCCATCGTCGAGATCACCAACGAGAACAGCCTGTTCATGTGGTCCGCCGACCGCGACCTGCGGGAGCTGCCCGACCATTACGCCGACCTCCTGCAGGGCCTGTTTTGCGACTGGCTCGCCCGCAGGTATCGCACCACCGACGCCCTGGCCGCCGCCTGGAACGCCCAGGCCGAGCCGCTCGGCGAGAACCTGCTCAAGAACCCCGACCTTCGCGCCCCTGCGCCGCCGGCGACCAACATCGAAGGCTGGACACTGGAACAGCACGGCGATTGCCGCGCCCGTGTTCTCGCCAGTTCCTACAACGGCCGCCCCGCTGCACGCGTCCAGATCGCCCGCGTCGACGGCACCGACTGGCACATTCAGTTCCATCAGCACGCCCTCACTTTGAAGAAGGATCGCTACTACACGGTCTCCTTTGACGTCGCCGCCGATGCGCCGCGGGCCATCCACGTCAACGTCGGCATGGCCCACGAACCCTGGTCCAATCTGGGTCTCTCTCAATCCGTCCGCATCGGGCCCGAGTGGCAGTCTTTCCGCTTCGGCTTCGTCGCCCGCAGTGACGACGACAACGCCCGCCTCTCATTCGTCCTCGGCGCCGATACGACGACGGTCCACTTGGCCAACGTTCGCCTGCAACCCGGCGGCCAGATCGGCCTGGCCGAGGGTGAATCGCTGGAGAAACGCAATATCCCCCTCTTCGGCGACAACGAAGTCGCCCAACGCCGGCGTGACCGCATGATCTTCCTGGCCGAGACCGAGAAGGCCTTCTTCGACGGGATGCGGCGATTCATCCGCGATGATCTCGGCTGCCGCGCCCTGGTTACCGGCACCATCGTCTTCGGCCCCCTCGGCCTCTACGGCCAAAGCGACATGGACTTCATTGACAGCCACGCCTATTGGCAGCACCCTCGATTCCCCAACCGGCCATGGGACAGCAACGACTGGCTCATTGACCAACGGCCCATGGTGGACCATCCGCAACAGGCCACCCTCTTCCGCATGGCCTGCGAGCGACTCGCCGACAAACCCTTTACCGTCACGGAGTACAATCACCCGGCCCCACTCGATTCACAAGCCGAGTGCGTCCCCCTGTTGACCGCGTTCGCCGCCGCCCAGGACTGGGACGGCCTGTGGGTCTACTCATACAGTCACAGCAACAACACCTGGGGCGCCGACGCGATCCAGAGCTTCTTCGATATTCACTCGAACCCCGCCAAATGGGGCTTCTTCCCCGCCGGCGCCGTCATCTTCCGCGAGGCCGGCATACCGCCCCTCCGGCGGGTCCGTCGTGTGGCTCTGACCCGGCCCGATCATCTTCTGCCCGACCTGGCCGACCTGCATCTTCGCCACGACCGCAATCTCCTGGCCGCATTCGAACAGCGTGAGAATCTCCTTTGGAAGGACCTGCTTGCCGCGTCCGTCGCCGCGGTCCTCGACGAGCCGGCGGCCGCCCGCACGGACCGCAACGCCTCATCCGCCAGGCTTGACTGGATCACCTCCGACGCCGGCGGCGGGGCCTTCACGGCCTTCGGCCCCCAGGCCAGCGTTACCATCGGCTCGCCCGATCAGATCCGTGCCCTCAGTGAGGGCGACCAGGTCGTCCACGCGCCCGACTTCGCCGCGATCGTAACCGTGAGCCTCGACGGCAAAGCGTGGGCCGATACCCGCCGCATCCTCGTCACCGCGTGTGGCCGATGCGAGAACACCGACATGGGTTTCTCCGACGACCGCCGCACCGTCGGCCGCCGATGGGGCACGGGCCCCGTCCGTATCGAGGCCGTCAGCGCCGAGCTGCCGGTGCCCGATGGCCACTGGACATGCACCGCCCTGCGACCCGACGGCGGCCGCGGCCCGAACGTCCCCATACACCATGTCCAGGGCCGAAACCGACTCCGCCTTGCCCCGGCCCACAAGACCCTGTGGTATCTGCTCGAAAAGAACGATGGACACACCCGCTGAACCACGGAGCCCGATTATGCACGCATCGTCATCGCCCTTGATTCTAGCCATCCTGGCCGGCCTGACCATCTTGGCCGCCTTCGTCACGCCCCCCTCTTGCGCCCAGGACTACGTCGCCGATCCCCCGCGCGATCTTGCCGTAATGACCCGTGCCGACGTCGTCGTCGCAGGCGGCACATCCGCGGGTGTCGCCGCCGCCGTCGCCGCCGCGCAGGATGGCGCCCGCGTCGTTCTGCTCGCCCCACGTCCCTATCTGGGCGAGGACCTGTGCGGCACCTATCGCCTCTGGCTTGAGCCCGATGAGCAACCCGACTCCGACTTGGCCCGGCGGCTCTTTGTCCCCACGCCCGCGCCTGTTCCGGCCGGCCGTTCGGTGCCTTTCACCTACACCACCGACCGCACCGCCGCCGATTTGCATCCCGACACGGACCCGCCCAGTCGGCTCACCGACAATCGATTCAACGACGCCCCCAGCGAGAGCGTGCAATACGATGGCGACGTGGTCATCACCGCCCGCCTTGAAAAACCCGATACGCTCCGCGCCGTTCACCTCCTGATCTACCAGCGGCCCGGCGACTTCGAGGTCCAGTCCATCGCGGTCGAGGGCTCCGCCGACGGCCGATCGTGGAAGCCCCTGGGCAGCGCCGAGAACCCCCAACTCGACGCCGGCGGCTTCGAGAAGGCCCCTATCCGTATTACCGTTCCCCTCGACGATCCTTCCCGTCACGCCGCCGTTCGCCTGACCGTCCGCAAGACCGAGCGATCCCGACGCGTTCTCCTGGCCGAGCTCCTTATCGAACCCGCCCAGGCCGAACAGCCCAAGCCCCCCGCTTCGCTCCTGGTCCGCCCCATGCAGATCAAGCGAACCCTCGACGACTCCCTGATCCAGGCCGGCGTCGAGTTCTACTTCGGGTGTTTCGCCACGGACCTGCTCCGCGACGCCGACGGCCGCCCCGCCGGCATCGTCTTCACCGACAAGGCCGGCCGACACGCCCTGCCCGCCAAGGTCGTCATCGACGCGACTTGGCGAGCCACCCTCGCCCGCGCTGGGGGTGCAAGCGCCCGATCCTACCCGGCCGGCGAGCAGAGTTTTCAACGCATCGTGGTGGGCGGTCCGCCCGCCGACGACCTGGCCATCGGCGCTCGTACCTTGCAGACCGCCATGCCCGACCCCGCCGAGCCCATGAAGAACTGCCCGGCCCACCTTTACACGCTCAGCCTGTCTATGACCGGCGGTTCGTTCCCGGCCTTTGCCGCCGCCGAGCAGCGGGCGCGCGACATGACCTGGACCCGTGGCCAGCTCGACGCCTCCGAGACCCTGTTCCAGATTCCGCCCGATCCCATCCATGGCCGGCAATCCCTTGAAGTATCCTGGACGGGTCCCGACCAACTCGATCTCGACGCCTTCCGTCCACGCGGCCTCGACCGCATGTTCATCGCCGGTCCCTGCGCCGATGTCCCCCGCACTGTTGCCGCCCGTCTCGTGCGACCGCTGAACATGCTGGCCATGGGCGAACGCATCGGGCGAGCCGCCGCCGCGGAGGCACGTGCCATCGCGGATCCGGACGACGTCCATCTGCCCGCTGCAACGCCCGACCGCAGGTTCGCCGGTCCTCGCGTCGCATCCCCGAAATCGCCCGCGTTCCGACCCGATCGCCCAAGTGAGACCGTCCCCGCTCGGGCCCGCGCTGTACCCATCTGGGCCGAGTATGACGTCGTCGTTGTGGGCGGCGGCACCGGCGGCGCCCCGGCCGGCATCAGCGCCGCCCGCGCCGGCGCCAAGACCCTCGTCGTCGAGCTGCTCCACGGCCTCGGCGGCGTCGGCACCATGGGCCTGATCAGCAGCTACTACCACGGCAACCGCGTGGGCTTCACCGCCGAGATCGACGCCGGCGTCGCCGCGTTTGGCGAACACCCCCACAACCGGCCCGGCCGATGGAACGTCGAGTGGAAGATGGAATGGTACCGCAAGGAGCTCCGCAAGGCCGGCGCCGACATCTGGTTCGGCACCCTCGCCGCCGAGACCCTGCTCGACGGTGACCGGGTTCGCGGCGTCGTCGTGGCCAACGAACATGGCCGGGGCGCGGTCCTGGCCAAGGTCGTCATCGACGCCACGGGCAACGCCGCCATCGCTGCGGCCGCCGGCGCCCCCTGCGTGTTCATCGGCGCCGACCACGTCGCGCTGCAGGGCACCGGTCTGCCGCCGCGGGCCCTGGGCGCCGGATACACCAACACCGACTACACCTTCATCGACGACACCGACACCCGCGATATCTGGCGGTCGTTCGTCATGGCCCGCGCGCGATTCTCCGAGGCCTATGATCTGGGCCAACTCATCGACACCCGAGAGCGCCGCCGCATTATCGGCGATTTCATCATCGACCCCTTGGATATCTGGAACCACCGCACCTACCCGGATACCATAGTCGTCGCCCGCAGCAATTTCGACACCCACGGCTTCACGGTGCATCCGGTCTTCGCGATTCGCCCACCCGATCGCGCCGATATCGACGTCGATGTCCCCTACCGCGCCCTGCTGCCCAAGGGGATCGACGGTCTGGTCGTCATCGGTCTCGGGGTGAGCGCCCAGCGAGATGCCGTGCCCGTCATTCGTATGCAGCCCGACATCCAGAACCAGGGTTACGCCATGGGCCGCGCCGCCGCTATGCTCGCCAAGACCGGCGCTTCCACCCGCGAGCTCGACATCAAGGCCCTGCAGAAACACCTGGTCGAGATCGGCAACCTGCCCCCTCGCGTCCTGACCGACACGGATTCGTTCCCCCTGCCCGATGAACGGATCCACGAAGCCATCGACCGTGTGGTGAAGGACTATACCGATATCCAGGTGCTTTTGGTCGATCCTGAGCGAGCCCTGCCCCCCTTGCGAAAGGCCTACGCGGCGGCACGGGATCCGAATGACAGCCTCGTTTATGCCCATATCCTCGGCATGTTCGGCGATGCCACCGGCGTCGAGACCCTCGCCCGCACCGTGGCCGAGGCCGAATGGGACGCCGGCTGGCGCTACACCGGCATGGGCCAGTTCGGCCCGTCCATGAGCCGCCTGGACAACCTCATCATGGCCCTGGGACGCACCCGCGATCCCCGCGCGCTCGAGCCGGTGCTCGACAAGCTTCGCACGCTCGGTCCCGGCCGCGAGTTCTCGCACTACCGCGCCTTGGCCGTCGCCCTCGAGACCCTTGCCGACCCCCGCGCGGCCCAACCCCTCTACGACCTCCTCCGGCAGCCCGGCATGACCGGCCACGCCCTGCTCGACATCCACCAGGCCCTGGCCCGACAACCTAAGAGCCCGACCGACAACTCCACCCGCGAGAAGTCCCTTTCCGAGTTGCACTTGGCCCGCGCCCTGTACCGCTGCGGCGACTTCAACCGCCTGGGGCGGTCCATCCTCGAACAGTACGCCCACGACCTCCGCGCCGCCTACGCCCGCCACGCCGCCGCCGTCCTCAAGGAAAGGACCCCGTGACGGCGCCGGCGTGATACACACGAACGATTCGGGAAATGGCACCCGAAATCTGAATCAGCGATCTGGCATTCGATGTCTCCGATATCAGATATCAGATCTGGAATCTGGAATCTGGAATCTGGAATCTGAGATCGGGCTAGAATTCAGGGCTTGCCGGCGGGCTCCCGCCCCTCCTGCTCCCGCATCCGCCACCACGTCTCGGTGCCCTGCTGACGAATCGCCGCACCCTGCGGAATCCGCGCAAGGCCGATCCCTATCCCAAGCCAGTCCCCGCATGCCGCCAGCGCGTTGCTGATCGACAGATACAGCAGCCACGGTGACCGAATCCGCCACACCGCACAGACGGCCAGCGGCGCGACCGACAGGACCAGCGTTGGCAGTGCCCCGATCGCCAGCCACCACCACCGCGGCAGCGCCCCCGTGTAATGCACGTAGAACCCCACGTGCCGCGGCGAAAAGCCAAAGTACGTCACATCGCCCCCACGTGCCCTCGGCACCCCCAAACCGTGCACAAGCTCGTGCAGGGGCACCACCAACGGAATCCCGATCAACACGTACAGAAAGTCGATCTCACGCCACGTGTACGGCGTCAGCCATGCCCACAGAAGAACCGATGCCGCCGCCAGCACCAGCCCGACCGCCAGCGCCGACGCCTGAAACCCCCAGCCGCTCGGCTCCGCCAATCGCGTCCACCCCTCCGCCGCCGGGTCCCATGCGTCCAGCCGCGGCGGTGCCCCGATTCGAAATCGCATCACGGTTCTCCTCGCGCCATCCGGTCCGTCATCCCCTCGACGTCCGCGCTCGCGCTGCCTCCTTACGATGCCCTTTCAACGAACCCTTGCACGATCTCCACCACCCCTTGACGGATCATCCGCACCGCGATCGCCGCCAGCAACAGGCTCGCCACCTTCGACAACGCCTGGGCCCCCGCTCGGCCCAGCAGGCGTATGAAGAACCCCGACCCGACGAAGAGCACGCCGGTGAATCCGATGCACAGGACCAGCGACACAAGCACGGGCGGATACCCGTACAGGTTCAGCAGCACCAGCTCCGTCGTCAGCACCGCCGGCCCCGCGATCAGCGGCACCCCCAGCGGCACGACCCCCACCGCCTCGACCCGCCGGGCCAGCTTGCGCCCGCTGATCAGGTCCATCGCCGCGATGAGAAACAGCACCGACCCACCTGCGATCAGGAAGTCCTGGACCGTGATGCCCAGCAGCGACAGGATGGCCCGGCCCAGGACCAGGAATCCGACCCCCACCGCGAACGCCGTCAGGATCGCCTGCATCGCGATCCTCCTGCGCTGCGCCTCGGCCATACCCTCCGTCAGCGACAGAAAGATCGGCAGGATCCCCACCGCATCCACCGCCACGAACAAAGGCACCAGGCTCAACAACAACGTGCTGAAGTCCACCGTTTGCCCTCCATCGCCACAGGCCCCTGATCCCGCCGCCAATCCACAACCGGTCCGAGGCCCGTAATCATAACCGCCTGCCCCCGCCGTAGGCACGGTTTTCCGGACGGGAAAGGCGTGAATCCGAAACGTCGCCCACCAAAGCGGGAAACCGAAGGACCGATCACCCAAGCGGGACCCGCCGGACCGATCTTGCCTCGGGCCGGGCGGCACTTTTCACAACAAGGCTCTTGTCGCCGTGGTCCCCGTCGCGTACACTCTGCCCTTGGCAGTCAGACTTGGTTTTCGGCGGCTTGCCGCCGGGGGCGCCTGTAGCTCAACTGGATAGAGCATCGGTCTACGGAACCGAAGGTTTTGGGTTCGAATCCCGACAGGCGCGTTTTCCCAAATCCAGCACATATCATTGTTTACGAAGGTTCCTCGCGCCCGCGACGGAATTCGTCTGTCCTTCTGGTATCGGTTTGGCATCGCTTTACGGCACAACACGAAGAGGCACCGATGGCCAGAAACTGGTATCTGGCTCCGCAAGAATCGCCGCCGCCGGTGCGGCCAATACGAACCGTTTCATAGTCCCCGGACGGGTACAAGGTCTTGACCCGCCGGCCCCACGGGTCCAGGGCGATCTACGTCTCCTTGCCCTCGGCATCCGTGATGCGGATATGATACGCCTGGCCGACTGAAACCACTCTGCGTTATGTCGCCTTCGGCGAGTGTGACGGTGCCGCACGCCGTCAACGTCGCCAATCTTCCCGGCGCCATCGAGTAAGGCCTCAGCCACGCCGACGGCAAAGCCCCCCATGAAGACGAACGCCATCCCCTGGTTTTCTGGCGGCTATTTTTCAAGTCACGGCCCGGAGGCGTCCGATAATAGGCGTGCCCGCCACGGACCGGTCCAAGGGCCGCGCACGGAGGCGCATCGTTACTTATTGCCGAGCCGTCTGTTCCACCCCCCGTTCTTCATCGGGCTCGGCTCCCCCAAAATCCTATCGGCACAGTCTGATATCCAAGGCCATCCGAACTACCCCCTGTGAAATCGTTGACGTTCCCTGGCTGGCCCCCGTGCTCGGACAAGAAAAAAGGCCGAAGAGCGATAACGCCCTTCGGCCCCTGGCTTTCCATGCAGACGCGATGTTGGGATCAGATGTTGGCCGGCACCACAAACGGCGGACGATACTTCCGCGTGAGCAGCTTGTCCGCCTCGGAGTCGCCGACGAACTTCTCCTTCGTGCCGTCGAAGATCACCTGCCGGCCCAGGCGATAGGCAATGTTCGCCAGGTGCGGCAGGCAGGTGCTCATGAAGCCCACCTCGATATCGCACGTGAGCATCTCGCGCTTGCCCGCCTTGACCGCCGCCACGAAGTTCTCCACGTGGTTGCCGCCGCCGGCCCCGGTCAGGTTCATCGGATCGGCCGCCGGCTCGTATGACGTGGAACTCGGGCCGGGCTCGTTCTTGCGGCCCATGTAGGTCTTCCACGTGCTGCCGTTCAGGTGCATCCAGCCCTCGGTCCCGTAGAACAGGTTGCCGATGGTGATGCCGTCCTCCGCATTCGTATACAACCCGCGGGTTCCGAACTCCAGCAGTGTGCCGTCGGCGTACTCGAACAGCGAGGTCTGCGTGTTCGGCGTCTCCTGGCTGCACACATCCTGGAACTTGTAGTACCCGCCGTGCGAGTTGATGCGAACGGGGTGCTCGGTCTTGCCCAGGCCCCATCGCGCGACGTCAAACTGATGCGGACCCTGGTTGCCGGTGTCGCCGTTGCCCGTGTTCCAGTGCCAGTGCCAATTGTAATGGAACTTGCCCTCGTTGAAGGGGTACCAGTCCGCCGGGCCGACCCACAGGTCCCAATGCACCCCCTTGGGCACGGCGCTGTCGGGGAACTGGCCGAACGAATCCCGCGGCTTGAAGCACAGTCCGCGGGCCATGTAGATCCGTCCGAGCTTGCCGCTGTGGAGGAACTCCATCGCGGCCCGCACGTTCTTGATGCTGCGGTTCTGGAAGCCCACCTGTACGAGGCGGTCATACCTGCGGGCGGCCTCGACCATCTTTCGGCCTTCCCAGATGTTGTGCGAGCAGGGCTTCTCGACGAACACGTGCTTGCCCGCCTGCACCGCCCAGATCGTGGCCAGGGCGTGCCAATGGTTCGGCGTGGCGATCACGACGGCGTCAATGCTCTTGTCTTCGTAGACCTTGCGAAGATCGTACTCGGTTTTCGGCTTGTACCCGTACTTCCTCTCAAACTCCTCGGCCCGCTTGTTCAAGACGTTCTCATCGCAGTCACACAGGGCCGCGACCCGCACGCCCTTGACCCCGGCGAAATCACTCAGCAGGCCGTGGCCGCGACCCCGCAGACCGATCACCGCGATGACCAGCTCGTCGTTGGCGCCCAGGACGCGGTCGCTGCCGGCCAGGAAACTCGCCGCAGCGGCGCCGGCCGCCACCGTCGTGCCGTGCCGAAGAAACTCCCGGCGGGAAAGGTTATGAGCATTGGAAGGCATCGTCATCTCCTTAGAAAAACACATCACCTTGTACGTTTCGAATCTCAGGGTCCGCCCCGCGGCATCCTGCTGCCGGACCGGGCAGGCCACGTGCCGACTATCAAGGACATCGGATTGTAGGGGCCGGGCGCTTACCGTGTCAACGTTTTTTCGTGCGCAAAACGATCACCACGATGTCGCAAAAAACAGATCAGTACGACGATTCCCGCGTCGTCCGTCAGAAGTACATCGTGCATTGCACCACCAGGCCCAGGGGCGTGCCGCCATACTCGCTGCCGAAATCCAGGCCCCTGGGCTCGGGACCCCACGCAGGGCCTGCATGGCGGGAAGATTTGGGGCCCGTGCGTCGTCCCACGGCCACATCCGCCAGCGCCGGGTGGCATGCCCACGCTCGCCGCGACCCACCCGCGCCGGGTGGCATGCCCACGCTTGCGTGGGCATGTCCTGGCGATGCAGGGGGGCGTTCGTCGTCCCATGGCCACGCAAAGCGTGGCCATGCCACCCAACGCATTCACAGCCCCCCACCACCGTCATCCCGACCGAAGGGCCGAAGGCCCGCAGTGGAGGGACCCGTTTAAACAGCTATTCCACAAGGCACTTGGCGCAGAGCCGCACGACCACGGACAGGATGAACAGCACGCAAGGGCAGGACAAGCCACAGAGAATCACAAAGACCACAGAGCCCCGTTGAGTCACCCCGCTTGCCTCTGTGCCCTCGGTGCCCTCTGTGGCAAACCCCATGGCCCGCGCGGCACGGCCCACCCGACACTATGAGAGGTGGTGTCGCTTCGCGACGCTGAAAATGGGTTTCTCGGTCCGCGGTGCTTCGCTCTGCTTTGCACCGCGTCGCTCGGAATGACGATAATGGGGCCACCCGACACACGACCACGGACAGGATGAACAGCACGCAAGGACAGGACAAGCCACAGAGAATCACAGAGACCACAGAGCCCCGTTGAGTCACCCGGCTTGCCTCTGTGCCCTCTGTGCCCTCTGTGGCAAACCCCATGGCCCGCGCGGCACGGCCCACCCGACGCTATGAGAGAAGCGGTGTCGCTGCGCGACGCTGAAGAATGGGTTCCTCGATCCGCCTGCGGCGGACTCGGAATGACGATGATGGGACACCCCTTTGGAGCGCCGGGTGGCATGCCCACGCTCGCGTGGGCATGTCCTGGCGATGCAGGGCCCGTTCGTCGTCCCATGGCCACGCAACGCATTTACAGCCCCCCACCGCCGTCATCCCGACCGAAGGGCCGCCCGTTCAGCCGAGGGACCAGCCGCCGTGGGCGTCGATAAACGCGTCGATATCGGCCATCAGGCGGATCGTCTCGCCCAGGGCGACGGTGATCTTCTGGTAGTGCAGGATGTCATCGTACGACAGCGTCCGGCCCCGCCGATCCTTGAGCCACTTCTCGCAGACCTGGTAACCGCCCACGTGGAAGTCCCACACCTCCCGCTCCACCGGCTCGAAGTACTGCTGCGGGTTGATATATACCCGCCGCTCGCCGGGGTCGTACTTCGGATGGGCCCGGACGACCTCGTTGGACCCGGTCCGCGGAAAGGCCGGATGCCGCGCCTCCTCATCCAGCGTGGACGACTCCATCAGGTGCAGGGCCACAAGCCGCCGCCCGCGCTCGGCGACGCCGATGAACAGCGCCCGGTCCCGTGGCAGCGGGATGCGCGGAAAGTCGATCTTGAGGAACTCGGCGTAGCGCGACCGGTACGTGGGGCTGTGCAACACGCCGTAGATGTAGTCGAACACGTCCTCCGGCCCGAACGTCTCGCCCAGGTCCCCCCGGCCATCCGACACGAACCTCAACCCCAAACGCTCCGCCAACGACGCCACAAACCCCGGCGACACATTCGGAACACGACCATCTTGGCCGGGCGGCCAATGCGAAGGGGTATCCAATGTCCTTTGATGTCCCAATGCGTCCTGGTCGGCAGGGTAAAGATAGAAAGGAAAAACGTTGATACCGCCACGCCGGAACAAATTGGCATCCGGAAGAACCTCTGCAACAGACACCAGATTCCACTGAGGATCGCTCACGGCCAATCCTTGGCGGCCGAGTATTAAACAGCGATTTGAGAAACTCCGGAGGTGGCGCATGACAGAATAGCGAGGTAACTCCACTACCGCGTCAGAATAGTAGAGCCACCTATAATCGAAAGGCCGGTAAGCCATAAGTGTACAGTTGTCTTGCCAAGAACTGTCGGCACGAAGCGCACGTCTATTGTGAGCGAGCTTCCAATCTCGCGTATCCGGAAGACTATACTCCTTGCGGATTGTCTCATCGTCGATGGAATCGTCAACAAACGCTGCGATTCGGCGCACAAGGTCCTGCCGCGTAAACGCGACGGCGAAATGATCACGGTGCGTTTTCACCCCTGTAGATGTCAGCGGGCAGACATCGCACACAGACGGTAAGCCTTCATAATCGTCGAACGCAGCGGCACGGGGCACAAAAAGGAAGAAGGGTGCGTTTAGGTCCGGTCGTTCCCAATTGGTGCTCTGCAAATCGTGATGGAGCAACCATCGATACTTATTCCCACGGAGTCCATATAACTCCGCGTGATACACTTCGCTGGACCTGTCGTCTTGGGGAAGTTTGACGAACAAGCCGATACTGACGCCCTGCATGATGTCGAAGACGTTCTCATCCTTGGATCCATCGGGGCACGTCTCCTTCTTCTTGGCGTTGCCGTGGAGGTCGAGAACGTAGATTTCGGAGAAGGTCTGCATGAGCTGCTGGCGCATGCCGCGAAACGTCGGGTTGTCGAGGTAGCCGTGGTTCGTGACGAAGGCCAGAATCCCCGCGCCGGTCTGCTGGATCCGGTGCTGGGCGTAGCGGATGAACTTGACGTAGTCATCTTGCAAGTATTTGGGGTTTCTCTCGCCGAGGGGCTCGCCGTCCACGAAGTAGTAGTCTCGCAAAAGGCCGCGAATCCAGTCGCCCTTGTTCTCGGAGTGTCCGGAGTATGGCGGGTTTCCGAGGATGACCATGATGGGCAGGTCGCGTTTGACGCGGTTGGCGGCGCGGACCTCCTCGGCGAGGGCGTGGCCGAACAGCGGCAGGCCGGTCATCTCCTCGGCCTCTTCCAGCGTGTTGGTCAGGTAGACGCCCAGGCGCTCATCGCTCTCGAAGTCGTAGCCGGTGTCGGCCAGCTCCAGGCCCAGCTTCATGTGGCAGATGGCGTACGGGGCCATCATCAACTCAAACCCGAACAGGCGCGGCAGCAGGTGGTCCCGCACGTAGCCGGGCCAGGCGCCTTGGTTGCGCTGGAAGCGCCGGTGAATCCGCCGGATGACCTCGAACAGGAAGGTCCCCGTCCCCGCCGCCGGGTCAAGGATCAGGCAGCGATGCACGTCGATAACGGGCCGGCCGTTCTGTCGCGCCTCTCGCAGGGACTGCCCGGTGACGGGCGTGAACGAGCCGTTCTCGTTGACGCGAACCTTGACCTTTTTCTCATCGGCCAGGCCGCGGCGCAGGCCGAACTTCTCCCGCAGCAGCCAATCGACGCTTCGCACGATGTAGGACACGACCGGCTCGGGCGTGTAGTAGACGCCGCGCGATTCGCGGAGCCTGGGATCGTAGGCGGCCAGGAACGTCTCGTAGAAGTGCACGACCGGGTCGGTCCGGCCTTGCTGGGCGTGTCCGAAGTCGCGCAGGACCCGGTCCATCTGGGCATTTCGCAACAGGGCCACCAGGTCATCGACGAGCCAGGCCACGCGGTCGTCCATCTCGGGTCCGGCGATCTGGCCGAAGATGTTCCGCAGGAAGGGGTTGGTCTTGGGCAGCAGCCAGCCGGCCCTCTCGCGGGTGAACTCGCGGGGCCCGGCATCCACGCCGTGAAAGGCGGCGTGCTCATCCGGACCCCAAGCCGCCTGCTCGCTGATGTGGCAGCGGGCCGCGAAAAGTCCGTAGCAGATCGTCTGGGCATACATATCCGCGAAGTCGCCCGGCTCGAGGTCGTGCAGCAGCACCCGCTTGAAGGCCTCGTACTGGGTGTGGAGAGGCCCCTGCTCGGCCTCGCGGGCGAACGTCTCGGCGATGAGGTCCCGCAGGAGCCGGGCAATGCCGGCCATGCGCTCGGCCAGTATCTTGGGCGAGGAGACCCGCATCGGCTCGCCGGCGAAAAACGCCGTGAACAAGCCGGCCACTTCATCGGGCCCGTCGGTGGTGGGCCGAAAGGTCCCATCGCGCTCGCGGGCGAGAACGGCGGTTTGCCGGTGCTCGCCGCCCACGTACAGCCGGAACTCGATGTAGTCCGTGAGGATGAGGTTGTCCAGCCCGGCGAGGTAACGCTTCAACTGGGGGCTGCGTTCCTCGCGGCCGAGCGGCGTCCCGATGTCCTTGCACTCAATATAGCCGAAGGTCTCGTCCGTCCGCCGCAGTCGCCGCGACACGACAAAGTCGGGCGCCCCGCAGTCCACGCGTCGGGGCTCGTTGGTGGCGGTGACGCGGTCGCCCAAGGCCTCGATCAGGGTCTTGAGGGCGGGTCGATGGGTGTGCTCGGTGGCGTCGCCACGGGCGTAGGCGGCGTTGATCCGCTGAAGGTACTCGGCCATCGCATCGGGCATCGGTCGGCTCCAGATGAAGACACGTCGGCCCCAATACTACGGGCTTACCGTCGGGCTGACAAGGCGTTTGTGTCGTCGGGCCGGGAAAAATCGACGCCGGATTGCGGGGTACGGGGGAGGTTGTTATACTTGGCGGGCCAAAGCGGCGGCCGGCGGTTCCGACCGGCGCCGGCGGCGGTTGAAGCATCCGGTTCGCGGGAAAGGCGTAGTGCGAATGGAGAGGCTACTGGACGCCAAACAGATCGACGCGGCCCTGGACAAGCTGTCTCAGGCGGTGACCGCGGATTGCGCCGACCCCACGCACCTGGTCGTGATCGGTATCCGCAGTCGGGGCGAGGTGCTCGCCGAGCGGCTGGCGGCGCGCCTGGCCAAGCGACTCAGCCAATCCGTCCCTTGCGGCACGCTGGATATCACGCTGTATCGTGATGACTTGAACGACCCGCAGGGCGAAGGCCAGCCCACGGTCCGCAGCACGGAAATCGACTTCAACGTGGATGGCCGCTTGGTCCTCTTGGTCGATGATGTGCTGCACACGGGCCGCAGCGTCCGGGCGGCGATGGATGCGCTGGTGGACTTGGGCCGGCCCCGGGCGGTCCGCCTGGCCGTGCTGGTCGACCGTGGCGGGCGCGAATTCCCGATCCAGGCCAATTACGTGGGCATCCACCCCGATGTGCCGGACGATCAGGCGGTCCGGGTGTACCTGACCGAGACCGACGGCCGCGACGAGGTGGTGGTGGAATAGCATGGCTCGACGACGAACCGACAAGTTCCGCTGGCGGCACAAGCACCTGCTGGGCCTGCGGGATTTGCGGCGCGGCGAGATCGAGCATATTCTCGATACGGCCGAGGGCTTCGAGGAGATCAGCACGCGCTCCATCAAGAAGGCCCCCGCCCTGCGCGGCAAGGTCGTCGTGAACATGTTCTTCGAGGACAGCACCCGCACGCGGAACAGCTTCACCCTGGCCGCCAACCGGCTCAGCGCCGACGTGATCGAGTTCACAAAGACCGCCAGCTCCGTCAGCAAAGGCGAGACGCTCATTGACACGGCCCGCAACCTCGAGGCGATGGGCATCGACATCGTGGTCATCCGCCACGGTGCCGGCGGCGCGCCCAAGCTGGTCAGCCGCAGCATCAACGCCTGCGTGGTGAACGCCGGCGACGGGTTCAACGAGCACCCCACGCAGGCCCTGCTCGACGTGTACACGATCCGCAAGGTCTGCGGCGGCTTCGAGGGGCTCAAGGTCGGCATCGTGGGCGACATCGCCCATTCACGGGTCGCGCGGAGCAATATCTGGGCCCTGTCCAAGCTCGGCGCCGAGGTCATCCTGATCGGGCCGCCCACGCTGATGCCCGGCAGCGTCGAGCAGCTTCCCGTGCGGGTCAGTTACAGCCTGGACGCCGTCCTCGAGGAGCTGGACGTGATCAACATGCTGCGGATTCAGTTCGAGCGGCTGGGCGGCAACCCCTTTCCATCCGTTCGGGAGTATTCGCACTTCTTCGGCCTGACGGTGGACCGGATGAAACGGGCCAAGCCCGACCTGGTGGTGATGCATCCCGGCCCGATTAACCGGGGCCTGGAAATCGAGTCGGAGGTGGCCGACGGCCCCAACAGCGTAATCCTGCAACAGGTCGCCCACGGCCTGGCCGTGCGGATGGCGGTGCTGTTCCTCGTCCACCAGGCCGCCATCGAGGAACAAAGGGAACACAGGCAAAAACACCGCGGCTGAGGACCCGGCGACCGCCGGCGGCGAACCGCGACGAGACAGGTGGTGAACGACGCACGATGAGCGGCAAGCACAGCATTCTGATACGCGGGGGGCGGCTGATCGATCCGGCCAATAACGTGGATCGGCAGACCGATGTGCTCATCACCGACGATGTCGTGGCCCAGATCGGCGAGGTGAACGAACCCGCCGATGTGGACTTGGTGATCGACGCCACGGATCGGCTCATCGTGCCGGGATTGATTGACCTGCACGTGCACTTCCGCGAGCCGGGCGATGAGGAGGAAGAGACGATCGCCAGCGGCTCGGCGGCGGCCCTGGCCGGTGGGTTCACCAGCGTCGTGTGCATGCCGAACACCAAGCCCGCCATCGACGAGGCCACCCGCGTCGAGTACGTGCACCGCATGGGCCGCCAGGCCCGCAAAACCTTCATCTATGTGATGGGCGCCGTCACGCAGGGCCGCCAGGGCCAGGAGCTGGCCGAGATAGGACTCATGGCCGCCGCCGGGGCGGTGGGCTTCACCGATGACGGCATGGGCGTACAGGACACCGCCGTCATGCTCCGGGCGCTCAAGTACGCCCGCATGCTCGATGCCCTGGTCGCGCAGCACTGCCAGGACGACACGCTCGCCCGCGGCGGCGTGATGAACGCCGGCTACAACGCGACGGTCCTGGGGCTGCCGGGCATCGACCCCCTGGCCGAGGAGCTGATGCTCTGGCGGGATGTGCAACTGGTCAAGAAGACGGGCACGCGCTACCACGCCCAGCACATCTCGACGGCCGGCTCGGTCGAGATCATCCGCCAGGCCAAGGCCCAGGGATTGCCCGTGACCTGCGAGGTCACGCCCCATCACCTGCTGCTGACGGATAACGCGATCGCCGAGTATGACACGAACTTCAAGGTCAACCCGCCGCTGCGGACCAACCGCGACATCGAGGCCCTCAAGGCCGCGATCGCCGAGGGCCTGGTCGACGCCCTGGCGACGGACCACGCCCCGCACCTGAAGAGCGAAAAGGAGCTGGAGTTCCTGGCCGCGCCGTTCGGTATCGCCAGCCTGGAGTGCGCCCTGGGGCTGTACGTCAAGGCCCTGGTCGATCCGGGCGTGATCGGCTGGCCCGAGCTGATCGCCATGCTCACGGTCCGGCCCGCCCGCGTGCTGCGGGTCGCCCGCGGCACCCTCGGTGTGGGCGATCGCGCGGATATCACCATCATCAACCCGGACGTGGAGTACGTGATCGACGCCGACCGCTTCCTCTCCAAGAGCCGCAACTGCCCGTACAACGGCTGGCTGGCCAAGAGCCGCGTGGAGAAGACCTTCGTCGCCGGCGAGCTCCGCTACGAAGCACCGGAACGATAGAGACGGGGGACCAAGAAGCGATGCCGCTGGTAATCGACGGCTATAATCTGCTGCGCTGGATCCAACGACACGGCGAGGGCTGCGAGGCGCTCGACGAGGCCGGCCTGTGCCGGGCCCTGTCGTACTACGTCGGCCAGATCCGCGACCGGGCGGATGTGTACTTCGACGGCCTTGGCCCGCCCGACAAGACCGCGCTGGGCGGCCTGGCGGGCGTGGAGGTGTACTTCTCCGGACAGGACTGGACGGCGGACGATCTCATCGAGGAGAAAATCGCCGACAGCACCGCCCCGCGACGCCTCGTCGTGGTCAGTTCGGACCGGCGATTGCGGGCCGCCGCTAAGCGACGCAAGGCCCGCCCCGTGCCCTGCGAGGCGTTCTGGACCGAGGTCCAGCGCCGCCTGCGCACACGCCCCCCGGCCCCCGAACCCCGCGAAAAGCGTGGCGGCATCGGCCAGATCGAAACCGACCAATGGCTCGACGCCTTCGGCCTCGACTAGCCGCCGGCGAAACCGATAGCCAACGATGCGTTTACGAGTATACTGGAGAGGGTGTTGATCCGGCGATCGCGCCCGCCGCCGGTCGGTCAGCCCGGGAAAATGGGTAACTGGTGCCCGTTTTCCTCGTTGTGAAATGCTGGAGTACGGATGATGACGTTGAGTCGTAAATCGCGGTTAGTGGGCCTGCTGATTGCTGTCGTCGTTATCGCGATCGCTGTATTCGGATACCGCCAATGGAAAATGGCCCAGTTGGAGCGATTCTGGCTCGGTGTGGCGTTGCGCATGGAAGAGCACGTCTTCATTCCCAATCACATTTCAGTTACCCGTGTCTTCGGAGGTGGACACGACTGGTTAGGTTTGGGCAGAGACTGTAACATGTCCTTTGACACCCGCACATCGGATAGAAAAAAACTCGTCATGTTTGTCAATTTCGAATCACGGGCGTTATCTTTCAAGGTAAAAGATATGCTCTGGGTGATCCACGGAAGGGATATGCCGAGAGATCCGAATGAACTGGCCCGGCTTCTTAGCAGGCCAAATCGGGCCCCTGTCGTTCCTCTTCAAGAAGCACGAACGCTCGATACACGCCAATGGGCGCGTCTGGCCGCAAGCGATCCATTAGGAACCATACGGATAAGAATCCCCGCAGACAGCATGGGGTTCAACGCGCCCTTCTATCTGTACGAACAACTACCCGGCCTCTTCGAAAGGCGATCAGTTGAAACTGAAGCTTCAATCCCGCTGGAGCCCAGGTAAAGCGAGACCGGCAAAGAAAGCCGGGGACGGTTCCGTTTCAGGTTGACGGGTACTTCCTTATGGTAAATGCAACGTACGGCTGCAACGTCAGAGGAGGTCGCACATGATAGTCCCTGGATTATGTCTTTTCTTGGCGTTGGCGGCAGGCCTTAGCATCGGCGAGAGCGCTCCACCGCGGCCGGTCGTCCAGATCGAGGAGGACATCTACAGCCACGAGCCGGCCAACAACGGTGCCGGGCCGATGTGGTGCCACGGGTCCACCTGCCTGGTGCGCCTGGGCGAGGACCTGTTCGCCACCGGCCTGGAGACCCTGCCGCAGGCCAAGCCCCTCAACAACTGCCGCTGGATGCTGTTTCACCGCGGGCCCCAGGGCTGGCACAAGGTTCACACCGACACCTCCGGCCGCACCCGCGAGCCCTCGCCGCTGGCCGGCTTCGCCGATGGCCGCCTGTTCGTCTCGGCCAACCCCACGCTGAATACCGATCCCGACGCTTACGCCGGCCCGGCCCGGCCCGAGGTCTTTCAGTTCACCGCCCACGACCTGTCCCGCCCCCCTGAAAAGCTCATCCCCACCTGGTCCGGCCAGCCACCCTTCACGGAGCACTCCTACCGCAGCTTCGCCGCGGACGGGCCCAACGCCGAGCTGATCCTGTTTCAGAACATCGGGTACACCCACGCGGAATGGACGTTCCTGGACCGCGACGGACGCTGGAGCGCCCACGGCCAACTCAAGTGGCCCTGGGGCGCGGACTACGCCAAGCCCCAGCCCATCCGGGTCTGCTACCCCAACGTGGCGATGCGCAACCGCCAGGTGCATTTCTGCGGCGTCAGCGACATCACCGAGCCCAACCCGGCCTGGCGGGCCTTCAAGCAGAAGATCACCGGCCAGCAATGGGACTACGAGTTCCGCCGGCTCTTTTACACCTGGTCACCCGACATCACCACCGGCCGCTTTGAGCCCTGGATCGAGGTCGCCGGCCGCGAGAAGACCTGCGGCTGGATCACGCCGGGCGATCTGTGGGTCGCCCCGGATGGCCACGTGCACCTGCTGTGGTCCGAGCGGGCCATCGACGAGCGGCTGCGCGAGGAGTTCTTCCCCGATGCCCGACAGAGCCACGCCCTCAATTACGCCGTGGTCCGCGAGGGCCGCATCGTCCGGCGTCGCACGCTGCTGGTCGCCGAAGAGGGCCGATCCAACGAGCGGCCCGGCCGTGGCCGCTTTCACGTAACGACGGATGGCCGCCTGTTCGTGTTCTTTTATGTCTCCGGCTCCGACGCCCAGGGCCGAGCCATCGCGGAGAACCGCCTGGTGGAAATTCTGCCCGATGGCGCCGTCGGCCCGTCCGCCAAGGTGCCCTTCGACAGGCCGTTTACGGACTTCATGACGGCCACCGGGCGCGCCGGCTCCACACCGTCCGACGTGCTGGATATCCTGGGAACCCGCCAGGGAGCGGGCACCACCCTCAGCTTCGCCCGAATCAGCCTGCATTGACAGTCGGGGATACCCGCTCCCAACGTGGAAGGCATGGAAAGACTCGTATGAAACCGGACCCGTATTCCCAGAGCGGGAAGGAAAGCCTTTGGCTCGCCATCGCGGGCCTGGCCCTGCCGATTGTGCTTGCACTGCCGCTGACTCTGCTTGAGCGCCTCACAGGTACACAACTCACCTATGTCGTCTGCGGACTGCTGTTCCTCGGCCTGGAGACAGCCGCCGTCATCACGGGCATCATCGGGAGGAAGTCCGCCTATGGCAAGGCGGGGTTGGCTTTGAGCGTGGGGCTCCTCGTGCTCACGGCCTTCGCAGCCCCAACGATGGGTAGACACAGGCCCGTGCGAGAACTCGGTCGCACTCCGCAGACCCGCACAGGGAATAACGATTGAACAAGCGCGTAGCGCGCCAAAACACCCTTCGATGTTGGGCCGGATAAAGGGGGAGCCAAGGGCAGAATGCCCGTCGTCCTTTGCCCTTCATCGGAACATGCCCACGACAAGCGTGGGCATGCCACCCACTCCGATGCAAAAACCTGCAAAGTCTGTCATTCCGGGCTTGACCCGGAATCCACGCCTTGCGTGCGGAGAGCACACCACACGTCGAGCGTAGACCCCGAATCAAAGCCTGCCCCGGACTCGATCCGGGGCCGGGGTGACACTTTTTCAACAAACTGCTACGACTCCCCAGCGGCAGGCTTCTGCATCCGCAGCGGCAAGGCCACGTCCGCCGAACGCAGGTGCAGGTCGCACTGCGGAAAGGCGATCTCGATCCCTGCCTCTCGGAACGCATCGTCGATCGCGCAATTGATCTCGTGCCGCACCGCAAGAACATTGTCCATATCGGCCAGGTACACGCGCAGCTCGAAGATCAGCGCGCTATCCCCAAACTCCTGGAACACGACGCGCGGCGCCGGATCGGTCTGAATCACCAACGGGTGGGCCCGCGCCACCCGGTAAAGGACCTCCTCGGTCTTTCGGATATCCGAACCGTACGCCACGCCCACCACGAAATCCAGCCGCAGGATCCGGTCGGACAACGACCAGTTGACGAGCCGACCGGTAATGAACTCCTTGTTCGGCACCACCAGCTCCTTCTGGTCCCATTTGCGGATCGTGGTCGCGCGAATCCGGATCTGCACGACCTTACCGCTGATGTCGCCGACGGTCACCGTATCGCCCACGCGGACGGGCTGTTCGAAGAGAATGATCAGGCCGGACACAAAGTTGGCGAAGATCTCCTGCAAACCGAAACCCAGACCGACCGTCATGGCCGCGATCAGCCACTGCACCTTGGCCCACCCGATGCCAAACTTCTGAAAGGTCAGCACGACGCCCACGATGACCAGCCCATAACGGGTCAGCGAGGTGATCGCAAAACGCGCCCCCCGATCCAGCGGCAGACGTTGAAGAACGACGATCTCCAGCAGACCCGGCACGTTGCGCGCCACCAGCACGGTCATCACAAGGATGACCACCGCCACCATCACCCGGCCCAGGCTGATGACCACCGGCTGGCCCTGGGCATCGGTGGTGTGCCACAGCGTAACCTGCTCCAGCGCCCCCAGGGCCGGCAGAATGGCCCGCCACGTCCACCAGACACCCACCGCGAACAACAGGACCGTGCCGGCCCGAACGAGCCCCATGGCCTGCTGCGACAGTCGCTCCTCCATAGGTTCGGCCGGCTCAGCGGCGGCCTCGGCCCCTCGCGCCGCGGCCTTGCGTTGCCGCTGTCGCCGAATGGCCATCCGCTTCTGGACGACCGCCAGCCACCGAACGATGCACGCCTGCAAGACCAGCAACGCCGCCACGAGCAGCAACGTCTCCACAAGCCGGACATAGAGCTGCCGCGCGGCATACAGATAGCCCATCAGCGCCAGGACCGCAGGGACCAGGGGGATGGACAGCCCCAGGGCGTAGGACACAAACCGCAGCCGCTCCAGCCAGCCGTTGGGGTGACGGTGAAAGTAAGGCCCCATCACGCACCCATCGGGGCGCAGCACAATGGCCAGGAACACCAGCAACAGGAGGGGCTGGGCGACGAACAGCAATCGCCCCAGCCCGGCCTTCCAGTCCTCGTGACCCGGCACGCGGAAAAGCATGGTCAGCACGACCGCCAGAGGAATCAGCGCGGCGAAAAGCCATGTGGCTTGGCGTCGCAGCGCCTGCAGCGGTTCGGCCTGGAACCCCAAGTGGCTGCCGAGCCCCTCCGGGAGCGCAAAAAACCGCAGCAGCCCGTAGATCGCCAGCATCGCCGCCGCATAGCCCAGCCCTTGGCCCAACACCCGGCCGAACGTCTCGGCCCCCTCGGCCGTCTCCAGTCGCCAACCCACAAACGCCAGAACCAACGGCGCCGGCGCAATAAGCAAAAGCGTCAGGACTCCCGCCTCCATGGTATAGATGAAGCGGTCGGTGTAACGGTGCTCGATCCGATCGTGCAGCGCCGTGAGCCTCGCGCCAAGCCGGCGACGCGGCAGAATCAGCCCGACCAGTAAGACCAGGACAATACCGTAAAGCACCGCGTGGGATCGCGCATCCACCGCCAGCGTCCGCAGCGCCCGGCCCCAGGCCACCGGATCAAGGAGCCACCGCACCGCGCCGCCGCTGGAAACCAGGTCACCCGGCCGAAACGCCGGAAGATTACGCACCCACAGAATCCGCTCGTCGATGAATCGCGCGTACTCCGCCGCCAACCGAACCAGCAGCCGCTGTTTGCTGTCCAGTGTGCTGAGCAAACCAGCGTAGTCGAGACTGTAGCCGGCCAGGGCCTGCAGCGTGCTTCGCCGGTCACCCAGAAGCCGCGCCAATTCAGTCTGCATCTGCGCATGCGCCGGATCGTCGGTCCCCAACCCCGCCTCGGCCAGCAAGGCCGCCGCCTGCGACGCCGGATCACTCAACTCGGACCAGGCGCTGTCATAGGTCTCGTAGGCGCTCTTGGCCGACCCAATCTCGGCAACTCGACGGGCGATCTGGTCTTGAAGATCGGCCCGGTCGGGAAGGCTGTTCCGCTCGGCCAGCAGCAGCACCCCCAGCACATCCGTCACCTGACCGGCACTGGTGATCTGGGCCTTGATCTTCTCGAACTGCTCGCTGATCTTCTTGTAGCGGGTATCGGCGGCGGCCACGTCGGCTCGCGCCTTCTCGATCCGCGTGAGCAACTCGGCCTGCAGCCCGGCCAGCCGGGCGTTTTCCTTGGCGGCCGTCTGAATCACCGGATGCTGAAAGCGGGCCTCGCGAACGGCCTGACGAGCCCTTTCCTGCTCCCGCTCAATCTCCAGCCGCCGCGCCTCGGCCAGCGCCTCCTCCAGAAGCTTGACCTGCTTTTCCGCCGCCGTCACCGTCCGCGCGATCAGGTCCCGCCGCGCCGCCAGAAGCTCGCGGGTGGCATCGTAGGCCTTGAGTTCATCTTCCAGCACCGCCACGCGGGCCTGCGCCACCGCCTGCTCGACCCGCAACAGCGTCAGATTCGCCTGCCCCGTCTCACTGGGCGGCGTCTGAGCGGCCTGGGCCGCCTGCGACGCCGCCAGCCGCTGCTCGACTTGGCTCAACGACTCCTTGGCGGCCGTGATCTCTGCGGGGATCCTGGCCCGTCGGTCCAACCGCCGTTTCGGCTCTTCGGCCAGGGTGACCGACTGCTTCTGGGCCTGATCGAGCGTGGCCTTGGCCGCGGCCAGAAGAGACTCCAGCTCCGAGGCCGTCGCCCCCGCAGGGATCGGCGTCTCGGCGGGGGCGCCGGCGGCCAATTGCCCCTTGGCCTTCTCCATCTCCGCCGGAGCGGCCTGCTGCTGCTGTATGAAACCGGCTCGTTTCGCCTGCAACTCCGCCAAGAGCTTGAGCTGGGCCAGTGTCTTGTCGTAGGTCTCCAGCAGCCTGGCCTTGGCCTCGGCATCCGGGGCCTCGGCCTGGGCGGCCTTGTCGCGGAGGGCCTGGACTTGCTCAAGGGTGGGCAAGCCGGCAGACACCGAGGCCGTCGCCCCATCGGCCCCACCGGATGAAGCCGCCGATTCGGTCCCCGCCGTCTGGGCCGCCGAAACGGGCGTCACGCCGGCTGTCAGCGGTCCGATGGATAGGCCCCGCCCTGCCGCACACAGGGCCGCAAGCCCCGCCAGCACAAATCCAACTGCCCCCCACCGTTTTTCGTGACGGCGCTGAACAGACCACCCTTCCATCATCGCCCCATTCCCGAAGCAACCAACCCGACGGCGCGTGTAGGCAAGGGGAAACGATCCCGATGGCACGGCCTTCGGTCATGGACCCGCCGCGCACTCTAACGACCCAGGCCGAACCAGACAAGAGGAATTGCCGATCGATGCCGTGGACTGGCACCGACCGCAGGAAATGGACGAATCAGGGATTGGTGAACCCCTCGCGGACGGCGTATTTCGTCAACCCGGCGACATTATGGATACCCAACTTGTCCATGATGTGCTCGCGATGCGAATCGACCGTCTTGACGCTGACGTTGAGAATCCGGGCGATTTCCTTGGTGGTCCTGCCTTCGGCCACGAGCTGAAGAACCTCGATCTCGCGGCTGGTCAGGCCGTCGCCCCCGGACCACTTGGGATTCGTGAGCATGTTCACGTAATCCGAGAAAATCACCCGGGCGATCTTCGTGCACAGGTAGGTGTTCCCACGGGCCATCGCGTCGATGCCCGTCATCAGCTCGGCGAAGGCCGAATCCTTGAGCATGTAGCCCGAGGCGCCGGCCTTGAGCATTTTGGCCACGATCGCGCCGTCGGAATGGGTCGACAGGGCCATCACCTTGAGCTTGGGATTGTCGGCCACCATCTGTCGCGTGGCCTCGATCCCGTTGAGATTCGGCATGCCGATGTCCATGATGACCACGTCCGGGGCCAACTCCTTGACCAGACGCACGGCCTGACGGCCGTCGGCGGCCTGCCCCACCACCTCCACGTCGGGCCGGCGCCGCAGCAGCGCGCACATGCCCTCCCGCATAATCTCGTGGTCATCCGCAATGAAAACCCTGATGCTCATCCGCCGGACCGCCTGTTCATCCGCCGACTCTTTCGGGAGTCTCGTATACTATAACCCCCGTACCGCACAAAAACAATTTTTTTCGGGTGCGATCCGATTGACCCGCCGTCCCATCCCCCAGACGGCTTCCCGAACAGAAAACGGCCCGAAACCCTCACCCCTCCCCGATACATCCTGTGCCGCGACGTGCGCCTCCATGCCTCCGACCATCCGCCCGGGGCCTATGCCGATCGGCCCCGCGCCATCGAATCCATACACTGAAACTGTACCGCAAGGCATCATGAAATCAAGACAGGATTTGCCAAAAAGCAGGTCCGGGCGGCCCGGCCCGCGCCGCGGCGTCACGCCTGCACGACCGCTGGCTCATCGGCCAGTCGGCTGCGGGCCTCGGCGATCAGGGTGAGCATGCGATCGGCTTGTTGTCGGATGGCCGCGTCGGGATGCGTGACCCGGGCGTTCCACTTCTGATATTCCTGGTTGAGTTGCTGACGACGCTCCGCCGCGTCCATCTCCGCCTCGATGCCCAGCAGAAAACACATATCCTCCACGCGGTGCGTGTGCATGGGCAGACACTTCTGGGCCATCGCCCGGAACTTCTCCCGGTCAATTCCCAGTCGGCCCGCGATACGCATCAGCCGATCCGTGCGGTGACGCAACACGGCCTGTTCGGCACCGACGGCCTGCAAGACCAGCCCCGCCGCCTGGTAGCGGTCCACAATCGAGGCCTCCCGGGCCAGCTTCTCGGCCGTTTCCTCGACGTCCAACGACCCCGCCTGAGCCCGGCGTAACGCCTCGTCCAACCCGCTTTCCAGGCACTCCACCGCCGCGTCGCGTTCCGGCCCCTCGGCAATCGCCTGCTCGGCCTGAAAGACGATCCACTCCCGCAACAGGCCCACCACAACGTCGGGCACGGCGCCGTCGTTCTGACAGACCCCTACGGCCAGGCGCAGCATCAACACCTCAATGGGCTCGGGCGATGAAGAAGGCTGAACGTCCCGCTCGTCAAGATAACCGGGCTTGGCGTTGGTGAACGAATACAGCGTCGAGGCCGACGCGATCATCCGCCCATCCCGGCGACCATGCAGGGACACCACGAATTGCAGCCGGCGCACCCCCCGGTGCGGAAACACCAGCACCCCGCAGGGAATCGTCGCCACACGCACCCAATTGGCCAGAACCGCCACGCGACGTGGGATCGGCCCGTTGTGCGCCACCAGGCAGAAGGCCGGGCTGTCCTCCATCTGCCACGCCTGATCGGTGCACAGCACCGGCTGGGGGTGATTGGTGCCTTCCGTGACGTCGGCGATCAGCACCTGCACGTTCGTATCGTACCGGTTGCGGGGGGCTTGGATTCGGCCACACATCTGGATGGCCAGCACCTCAACCGAGCCGTCGTCGGTCGGCATGACGGTCGGCTCCACCCGACAGGCGAAACCCGTCCGGCGGCCGCCTTCCACCGTTCCGCCCACCAAACCCGGCCAGCGGCCCGCCGCCGCACGCACACACAACAGCCCGGCCAACAGAAACACCAATACGAGGATTACATCCGGCATAACGACTCAGCCAAGGTACGGCTATTCCACCTTGAACCCCTCCAACTCCTGGGCCCGCCGCGAGACGTTCGCCTCGCTCATCTGCCCGTTGTCTCCCACGCAGAAATCCACCTCCAGCAGCCGCTGCGACTCCTCATCCTCGAAGGTGCAGTGCATCCGCTGGTTCAGGTCGTACCGATACGTGACCTTGATGGGCCGATTGGCCGGCCGGTTGGGCGGCAGTTCAAAAATCTCCGTGGCGATCTTGTTGACGTAATCCGGATCCGTGTCCTCGCCTTGGGTGATCGTCACCTGCAGTTCGGTCTGGCCGTCGACCATCGTGTAAAACCGCTGCGTCGCCTCGCATGGCAGCGGCGTGTTCTTCCGCAGGATGATCGAGTTTTGAACGACGTACTGACCCGTCTCGGCATCCCGGGGCGCGCAGATCGTGCCGTAACTGTGGTTGCACACGTCCTGGAGCTTCACGTCCCGCAGCCCCCCGGCCGTGCCCTCATCCAGTTTATCCGGCGCTTCGCGGAGGGTCGTCAGGCCGGCATGAATCGCCGCCCCCAGGGCGACCGCCTCGTCCACGTTCACCGCGACCTCCGGGGCGAACCCGAACTTCTCCTCGAGCCGCCGCTGCACCAGCGGAATGCGGGTGCTGCCGCCGACCAGCAGAATCTTGTTCACGTCCGCCGGCGTGCAGCCGGCCTCTTCCAGGCTCACCTCGACCAGAATGTCCGTCCGGGCGATCAGCGGCGCGATCGCCTGCTCGAACTGCTCCCGTGTGATCTCCAGCCGCATGCTGCCCGCCTGGCCGTACAACATCTTCTTGGCCACGGGACGACGCGACAGCGTCTTTTTCACGTCCTCGGCCTCGTCCTCATATCGGGCCCGCTCCTCCTCGTTGGTAATCAGCTCGGCGTTGAACTTCTCACGGTAGGCCACCTCGAACAGCTCCAGGACCTTCTGGTCGAAATCAATGCCGCCCAGGGCGTGGTCGCCCTGCGAGCAGACGATCCGAATGTCCTTGCCGTCCACGTCCAGAACCGTCACGTCGAACGTGCCGCCGCCCAGGTCGTACACCAACACGCGGCCCCTCACCTCGCAGGTCGTCGCGTAGAACAGGGCCGCCGCGACGGGCTCATTGACGATCCCGATCACGTTCAGCCCCGCCAGCGTTCCGGCGTCCATCGTCGCCTTGCGCCGCACCTCGTCGAAATGCGCCGGCACCGAGATCACGACGTCCTCGATCGCGCCGGTTTCCACGGAGCAATCCTGCTTGAGCTTCTTGAGGATCAGGCTGCTGATCTCCTCCGGCGTCCATGCCTTGCCGTCGACGACCTTCTTGAATTCTCGGTCGCCCATGTGCCGCTTGATCCACCGGACGCAGCGGTCGGGATTGAGCTGTCGGGAGTTGATCGCCTCGATGCCGACGCGGATGACGTTGTTGTCTTCCTCGTCGAAGTAGACGGCCGACGGGGTGATCCGCTCGCCCTCGGCGTTCGGCACAATCTCCGGCTTGCCGATGCGGTTCAGAATCGCCAGCGCCGAAAACGTCGTGCCCAAGTCGATGCCTGCAATCGTACTCATGGTTCCTGTCCTGCCCTGGTCAAGGTGTGATCAACCGTAAAGTTTGACCTGCGCGCAACGCACCACCCGCACGTCGTCGTCCGAGACCACGTACCGATACCCCGGGCGAACGATCTCGGCGATCTTGCCCTTGAGCTTGGGGTCCGACGTTCGCAGACGCGTCCGCACGGCCTCGACCGATTTCTCTTTGCCCTTGTAGTCGCTTTCCAATTCCGGTTCAAACTGCTCGACGCCGCTGCTCTCGAGGGCGAACACCAGCTCGTCACGCACGTCCGCCAGCACGCTCACGTCCTGCCGCTGCTCGGCGAGCTTGGCGATGCGGCCGTCGAGATTGTCCACGCAGCGAATCACACGCATGCAAAAACGCTTGATGATGTTCCAGTCGTAGCCTTCCTGCAGTTGTCGGACGCGGTCCTGCTGCTGGGCGGCAAACTGCCGGATGGCGCTCATCTCGTGGGTCAGCTCGGTCAGGCTGTCACGAACGCCGACCTGATCGGTACTCATGAGGGTCGCGACGTTCGTGAACTGACCGCTCGGCTGGAATTTGCCGGCCAGCGTCGCCGCGGTCACCGGCCCGCCCGGCCCGCCACTCGAAGGGACGGCCTGAGCTTTGGATGCCCCTTGACGCGCCGGGGCGGGATGGGGCGCGGGCGCCTTCTTTTTAGTGTCGACGGGCCCCGCGGAAGACGGCTCCTTCAAACGGGCCGCCTCGAAATAGCCCACCTGCCCTGAATCGGCGTCGGACCCACGCCGGGGCCTGAGCACGCCATGTTCCCGTGCCGCACGATCCACAAACAACTCCGGCGCCCCCCTGCCCGCGGACGATGCCGAAACCGATCCCGGTGCGGCGGATGCAGCAGCCGGGCGTTTCGAGTCCTCTTGTTCCCCCGATGCGCCGCCGAAACGTCGGATCAGCCATCGGGACGTAAGCCCCAACAACCCGATCGCGCCCGCCGCCAGACAGATCGTCGCGCCGATGGTCACGTTATCCCGGAAGGCCAGCTTCTGCCGATAGTCGGCCACCTTCCGCCGCCAGTCGGACCCATAGAGCACGTCAGCCAGGGGATGCGGCTCCTTGATCCCACGGGCCAGATCGACCAGGTCGGCCTTGAGACGCGCCGGCTGCTCCCTGGCCAGTTGCTCGGTGGTCGTCTGGCCCCCATAGCGGCCCTGTCCCCAGGGATTCTCCTCCTTGACCTCCGCCGGCAGCTTCGACCACTCGTCATAGGCCGCCAGGTACTCATCACGGGCCCCGCTGAAACGCTCCTGGTAGGGCGCCAGCCGAAGCTGATCGGCGTAACGCTCCGCACCGACGTAGCCCAGACCCGCGGCGCCGATCCCCACCAGCAGCACCGCCCAGATGATCCAGAGTTTGTTCATGTGTTCTTTCGCTCGCAGTATGGCCGTTGGCGAAGCACACGCGGTCCGTTAAACCATAAGTAACGCCTGTGTATCGGTCAAAAAGGGCAGGGGTCTGATCACGGCGATGGAAATTCATAGTACGGTGCACAGGAGGAGCGTCGTGCCTGAAAACAAAGTCAGGTCCGCCGATCAGGCGCCCCCTGAGAGACCCTAGGAATGGAATTATCGGAAGGCCCCACGACCGACCGCTGCGGACGGCACGCCCCGCCTCGCCGGCACCGCTTATCGGACGAAGCGGCGCATCAGCCGCGCCCTCGGACCCGCTGTCCTACAGCAGGCGCGCCGCTTCGGCATCCACGATCCAGGTGATGCGATTCAGAATGGGCCACAAGACATGAACGGGATAACGGATCTCATCCGGCTCGCTGTAGAGCACGTCGCGCAGAATAGGGGCCTTTTCCGCCCCGGCCACGAGGATCATCACCTGCCGGGCCGCCCGAAGCACGGGACTGGTCAGCGTGATCCGATTGTAGTCCCCGTCCATCAGGTACACCGCACTGACCAGGTCCGCGTTGTCGATCAGGGCATACGTGTTCGGATACAACGACCCCACGTGCCCATCGGGGCACATACCCAGGACCACCAGATCGAACTCCGGCACCTGGCCGGGCGCCAGTTCGAAGACCGACCGCAAAGTCTGTTCATACGCGGCGACCGCATCCTCCAGACACGCCGACTCCCCGGCGATCCGGTGAACGTTCATCTCGGGAATGTCGACCTTGGAAAGGAAGGTATGCAACGCCAAGCCGTAGTTGCTGGCCTCGGCATCCGGCGGCACGCATCGCTCGTCCACCCAGAACACGTGCACCCGGTCCCACGCCAACTCCGGCCCGCACCCCGGGTCGCACAGCAACTCGAAGAAATGCTCCGGCGTATGCCCACCGGAAAGCGCCACACAGAAGCGGCCCCGCTCCCGCAGGGCCCGGTCGGCATGGCGGGCGAAAACCTCCAGAGCTCGATGGGCCAGTTCTTCCGCGTCGTCGGCCTGGACGATACGCGGCTTGGCTTCCTTTGCCATTTCCATGCGCATCACCTCCTTATGATCCCCTGTCAAGGCCCACAAAGAGGCGAAAGCCAAGGCCGATGCCGCGTGATGTCGACGTGCCAAACCCCCGGGACAGACGCCGCAGGGCCGAAACCTGCCCCTCCGTGGACGTTACAAGCCACTCATTTCGATAAGAATGATACGACAAGCGGCCCGCTCTGTCACGAAAAAAATCCGAATCCAACGCCGAAAAACCGGCACATAGGACCCTTGACATGCCCTGTTCAAGGTGTACCTGAGGACGACGACCCTTCTTCGCCGGCCTCTTTCGCCAGGAAGGTCTGCAGGATCGCCGCTGCCGCAACCGCATCAAGCCGCTTTCTACGGCCTTTTCGCGTCAACGACAGACCCGAAAGCCGATCAGCCGCTTCGAAGCTGCTCAGCCTTTCATCCTGAAAACGAATGGGAATACTTACCTTCGCCCCCAAGGCCTCCGCGAACCTCCGCACCTTTTGCGCCTGGGGCCCTTCGGTGTCGTCCATGTTGAAGGGGAGGCCCAGCACAATGCCCTCGATGCCCTCCTCGGCAATGATCCCCGCGATCCGGTCAACCAGCGCCCCATCGCTGGGCAAAACGGCCAATGGCGAGGCGATTGTGCCGCCGGCATCGCACACCGCCAGCCCGGTGCGTCGGTCCCCGTAGTCGATTCCAAGATACCGCATGAGCCTCGCCGTCCGCCGGTTCCTCAGAGAAACCGCCCTCCATGGTGCTGCGCCACGTTCTCAAGCAATTCCTTGAGCCGCTCGGCCTGTTCGATCGGACAGACCAACGTCGCATCCGGGCTGTGAGCGACGACCAGGCCGCGAACCCCGATCAGCGCGATCAGGTGCCCGTTGTCCTCACTGACAAGGATGTTGTCCTCGCTGTCCAGCAACTCGTGACAGGCCGCTGCCGGCACGTTGCCGTTCTCATCCCGACCGACGATCTCCGCCAACGACCGAAACGCCCCCAGGTCCAGCCACCGACAGGGCAAACGAATCGCGTACACGTGCGGCGCCTTTTCCATGACCGCAAAGTCGATGCTGATCTTCGGAAGCCGCACAAACCACGCCTCCAAAACGGCCTGCTGATCCGGTGTTCCCCACGCCTCCCGAATCCGGGCCAGCGGCTCCGTGCTGTCCGGCAGGAACCGCGCCAGATGATCGAGCATCGTCCGGGCACGGAAGACAAACATCCCCGCGTTCCAGCAAAAACGCCCCGATGCGACGTACTGCTGCGCGGTCGCCTCATCGGGTTTCTCGCGGAAGCACTCCACCGGATGGACCGTACTCCTGCAACCCGGCTCCTGCCGCCCCCCGCCCAGTTCGACGTATCCCAGTTGCGTACTCGGGAAGGTCGGCTCGATGCCGAACGTCACGATCGCCTCCGGGTGATGATTCACGAACGTCAGCGCATCCCGAAGCACGCCCTTGAACGTCTCCAGGGGCTCAATGACCTGATCGGCCGTCACCACCGCCACCGTGGCCTCCGGATCGCCCTTGGCCAGGATCGTCGCCGCCAGACCGATCGCCGACGCCGTATCCCGCACCGCCGGCTCGGCCACCACGTAGGGCGCCGGCACCTCCGGCAGCTCCCCTCGTACCGTCTCTACGTACGCAGCGTTGGTCAACACGAGCAAATGACCGGGGTCGAAAACATCACGCAATCGATCAAAACACCGTCGCAAGAGCGTCTGCCCCTCAATCAGCCGGAGGACCTGCTTGGGGCGATTCTGACGACTCAGCGGCCACAACCGCTTGCCTGTTCCCCCGGCCATGATCATCCCGTAATCCATGCTACCCTCGCTTGAGCCGGTTCAAAACCCGTGCGCCTCTCAGGCCGCAAACCCCGGATCAATCCGCATCTTCGCCGTGATCGCCTCGACCAGCTTCTCGTACGTCTCGCCCTTGCGGCCCATCAAGGCGAACGTCGCCTCCTTGCCAAGCTCCACCGCGGGCTGATTATACGTATTGATGTTGAACAGCCGACCCGCAATCGACGTGGCCACCTCGTACAGATAGAAGAACTGCCCCACCGTCTCCGCGCAAACCCGGTCAAACCGAACGGTCAAACAGGGCCGCTGGTCCTCCAGAAGGGCGTATTCGGTGGCGGTCTTCTCGGCATTGAGCAGCTTGGCCATCCCCGTCCCGGCCAGGTAATCCAGATCGGCCAATTCACCCTCCGCAGGCCCCATCACCACGTCGCGCTCGAACTGGTCCACCTGCAAGAACGTGAAGACCTTGTCGTTGGGCCCCTCGCGGTAGAGTTGGACCTGGCTGTGCTGGTCGGTCGCCCCCAGCGCCTTGACCGGCGTCGGCCCGATGTGCACCCTGGACCCATCCCGGGACTCGGCCTTTCCGAGGCTTTCGGCCCAAAGCTGACGGTACCAGTCGCTCAGGTCCTTTAGGGCGTAAGCATAAGGCATCATCACGTGGATCGGCTTGCTCCGCGTGTAGTAGTGCCAGTGGATCGCCGCGATCAGCGCCGCGGGGTTGTCCCGCAGTACCGGCGTCTTGACACGGTCATCCATCGCGGCAGCGCCGGCCAGCAGTGCGTCAATGTCGATCCCGCACACCGCCGCACTGAGCAGGCCCACCGGGCTGAGCACACTGAACCGCCCGCCGACCCCCGCCGGCACCACGAGCGATCGGAGGTTCTGATTGCGAGCGAAGGGTCGCAACACGCCCGTCTCGGCATCGGTCGTTATCACCAGGTGCTCGCGCAGGGCCTTCGGCCCCAGGCGATCCAGAAGGAGCTTGCGAACCGCCAGCAACTGGGCGGCGGTCTCGGCCGTCTGGCCGCTCTTGCTGATCACGTTGAACACCGTCCGGTCAAGCTGCGGCCCGACCCAGTCCAGGAAGTTACCGAACTGGACCGGGTCCACGTTGTCGAACACGAACAGCCGCGGCAACCGGACCGTCTTCTTGTCCGTCGTGGTCCGCTCGCGCTGGGCCGCGTCCACGTTATACAGATAGGAATTCAACGCCGTCTGCAGGGCGATGTTGCCCAACGCCGAGCCCCCGATGCCCAGCACGACGAAGTTCTCACACCCGGCCACCTCCCCGGCGATCTTCAGAACGTCGTCGCGGTAATCCATGCGGCACGGCAGGTCGCGATACGGTGTCTCGGCCCGGGCGGCGTTGACCGTCTGGACGGCCTGGGCCGCCGACTGTTCCAGGTCCTCAAGCTGCGCCGGACTGATCCCGTGCTCTTCGCCGATCTGCTCGGTCAGAACGTTTTTCCAATACAAGCTGATCCTCGGTTCAGACAAGGCCATCTCCCTTTCCTGTTCCATGTACACTCCACACGCGTCCCCACGCCCTCACCCGGGGGACAGCCCGGGTCAAACGCACCCCGCGCCCGACCCGGCCGGTAGTGTAGCGATTCAGGACTGCACGTCAACGCCGCATCGCCGCCCCTAGCCCCGAGCGCTGGCCAGCGGTGCCGCCCCTGCCGCCACCCCAGGCAACACAGTGCAAGTCGGCCCGCCAGAGACGCGATGACATGCCCTGACACCTCCAACCACACTCCGGGGGGGGCTGGACGAAGACTGGATTGATGTATTTGCGAGCCCGCACGACAGGGAACTTGGTTTTCTTCACAACTTGAAGATTTGAAATCGCCCTTCTCATGGTATGATTATCAACAGGGTGCGTGTCCGCGTATCCTACAAAGGTGGAGAGTATGTCGTAGATATACTTTGAAGAATGGAGGGAGACCGATGAAGAGCAAGAGTCTTTATATCTGGGTGGCCCTCGTGGCCGGAGCAAGTATGGTTGCCCTCTCACACGCCGCTCCGGCAGGAGGCCGGCGACCGGTCAAGGTGGATACGGGGTCGGCCCCACGCGTCAATCCACTGACGCGGTATCCGGCCAGATCGTACATCGTCATGGCCAAACGTGAGGATTTGCCGCCTGGACTGATCGAAAAAATTGGGCAAGCCAGGGGAAGGGTCAAAGCGACCCTGCCTGCCCTTGGCATGCTGGTCGCTGAATCGAGCAACCCTTTCTTTGCCGGCCAGATACAGCAATCGCCCGATGTGCAGTCGGTTGTACCGGACTTGGTGCTCCAATGGATCGAACCGGCGGGGGGCGAGCCGGATATGATTATAGAGGCGGATGGCTATCCGCCCGAGGTTGACCTGGAGGATGTGCTGCAGCCCCTCCAATGGGCGCTGCAGGCGATTGATGCGCCGGACGCTTGGGCGTTGGGAGCCAAGGGGATCGGCGTGCGGGTAGCCGTCCTGGACACGGGGATCGACCCCTATCATCCCGACTTGGTTGAACGGGTTGACGTCAGTTCTGCAATTTCTTTCGTCCCAGGTGAGGACTGGCTCGCCGACCCCTATGGGGGCGTTCCCATATTCGGCGAGTTTCACGGCACGCACGTCGCCGGCATCATCGCCGCCAGCCAGAATGACATTGGAACCGTCGGCGTTGCACCGGAGGCGCAGATCATACCCGTCAAGGTACTGAACAAGGCCGGCCTCGGACGGATCAGCAGCCTGATCCTGGCCTTGGGCTATGTGGCAGAGCTGGAGCACCCGGTGAACATAGTGAACATGAGCTTGGGCGCCTACCTGAAGCGTGGCGGTTTCGCCAGTGATAACGGAACACCTGGTGACCCAACGGATGATTTCTGGGTCAGCGCCAAGGAGGTTGCCCAATTGGTTCTACTCCTGAAGCGTGCCACGGGCCTGGCAAATCGCAGCGGGATCACGCTCATTGCCGCCGCGGGCAACAGCAGCCTGAATTTTGACCAGGACAAGAACTGGATCATGATTCCGGCCCAGTTACCGCACGTGATCTCCGTCAGCGCCACGGCCCCCGACTTGTGGGCACTGGACCCCCAAACGGATCTGGATGTCCCCACCTCTTACACGAACTACGGCGAGTCCGGCGTGGATATGGCCGCCCCGGGAGGTGATTATGACATGCAGGACACCGACGAGGGACAACAACGCGTGGATGTTCCGCCCGTCAGCGGGGCCAAAGCGTATGTCTACGACTATGTCCTGGCGCCCATTGCGCAAATCGAGATTGACGGACAACCCGTGCCGCGCTGGTGGTGGGTCGCCGGGACGAGCATGGCGTCCGCCCACGTCTCCGGTGTCGCGGCGCTGGTGATCGGCGAGCACGGAGGTTCACTGCATCCGAACACGGTGGAGAGAATACTGCGCGAGTCGGCGGACGACCTGGGACCCAAGGGGACCGACCCGTACTACGGGCAAGGTCGAGTGAACGCCCTCAAGGCCGTCCTAATGAGCCGTTGACAAGACCGACGTGCTGTACTGCGAGGGAGGCTTCGTCAACACGGGATTGTGTGCCCCCTCCACGAAGGGTACTGTGGGCCCCGTGGGGAGTTGAACAAGGGGCACGTGACCTTTGTGTGAACAGCAGGCCCGGGCAAGTCTATCTGGGGTTCTCCTCAAGCGCCGGCGTCGGAGCCGGGGCCGGAAGCTCACGGATTTCAATACGCCCGGCTGCCGGCGGCATCTTCGACTCACTGGGTGACGGGGGCGATTCCCCTTCGCCCGTCGCGGGTTTTTTGTCGGCCAACTCGATCTTGTCCGGCGTGGGGTCCGATGGCTGGGATTGAACCTCGGACGCCGTCGCAGCAGGACCGACCTCCGTGTATGTCTTGGGCGCCGACCCGGATGGCCGCGGTGAGGGTGTGGGGGCCGGCGGCACCGGCGGCTTTGACTCCTCCTGCAACGGAGCTCCTGCAGACGTCTGTGCCGGTGACTCGGAGCCCTTTGTCTCCGCGGACGTGTCCGGTGCCTTCTCCTCGGTTTGCCCTGCGGCGGGCCGGTCGGTCGGTGGTGGTGAATCAGGCCGTTCGGGCCCCTTCGAAGCACTCTCGGCAGCCACATCATTTACGGCGGTCGGGGCCTCACGGGCCGGTTCAGGCTGCTCTGCGGGGGCTGCGGTCGGGGTGTTTTCGACGGTTGTCACAACGCCCGCCGCCGAGGGCCGATCCGCTGCGGCGTCCGGCTTGTCGGCCTTGTGTCCCGACGCGTCCTGCCGATCCAGGGTCCACACCCCCCCCGACCCCATCTGCGTATGCACGAACTTGGCCACCCCCCGATAGTCGATCGCGCCGTTGCAGTCGGGTTCGTACTCGAAGATCGTCTTGCCGTAGCTGGGCGCCTCGGCCAGCTTGATGTTGCGCCGGATGCACACGGGAATCACCTGCGCATCGGCCCAGGGCATCTGCGTGCATCGGGCCTCGCGCAGAAATGTCTCCACGTCGGTCCGCACCTCGCCCGACAGCGTCGTCCGCTTGTCGTACATGCACAAGAGAATCCCACTGATCTTCAGGTGCGGATTCACCCGACGATTGACCAGCGTGATTGTCTCCAGAAGCTTGCCCAGCCCCTGCAACGCCAAGAAGTGCGGCAACAAAGGGATAAACACCTCGCGCACCGCCGCCAGGGCATTAAGCGATAACAGCCCCAGCGACGGCGGACAGTCGATCAGCACGTAATCAAACCGCTCGCGGACGCTGTCCATCGCCTCCCGCAGGATGATCTCGCGGCCAACCACGCTGACCAGCTCGCTCTCGGCCCCCACCAGGTCAATGTTCGCCCCCAGCAGCCACAGATTCGGACGCACCTCGCGGACGGCCTCGCTCAGCGGCACATCCCGCACCAGCACATCATACGCCCCGCCGCCCGCGTCCCGATCCGCCCCCAGATGGATCGTCAGGTGCGCCTGCGGATCGAGGTCCATCACCAGGACACGCTGCCCATTCAGTGCCAACGCCGCGGCCACGTTGGCCACCGTCGTCGTCTTGCCCACGCCTCCCTTCTGATTCAGTACCGCGATCGTCCTCACGTCTGCCTCCGCTGCCCGGGACGCACGCCGTCGGCACACAACTGCCGCAACACCGCATCCAACACCCCGTTAACAAAACGCGGCGACTGTTGGCCGCTGTACTTCTTGGCGATCTCGATGGCCTCGTTGATCACCACCTTGCCCGGAATCTCCGGGCAGAACCGCAACTGGTACACCCCCAGCCGCAGAATGCTGCGATCCACGCCGCTCAGCCGCGACAGCTCCCACTTGATCGCCGCGGCCCGGATCATCGCGTCACACGTCTCCAGACACTCCCAGGTTCCGCGGACCCACTGCTCGGCCAGTGACGCCACCAGCGGGTCCTCCGCGTACTCCCGCAGGAACACGCCGATCTCACGCAGGTAGTCGCTGCCCTGCACGTCCAGTTGGTACAGCGCCTGCATCGCCACTTCTCTCGCGCGAGTCCGTCTATCCACGGGCGTCCCCGTTCCTCCCCATCCTGCCTCACGGCCGCCTGTACGACAACAGGCCGGCCAGGACCTTCGGCGGCACCGTCAAGACCGTTCCGTGACGCGCCCCTTCCGGCATCACCAACATGGCCGAACGATCCTCCCACTCCCGAAGGTCTTCACTGGTCACCAACCCATATCGGTGCTGACGGTACTTGTCGAAATACACGTGCCACGTGGAGCCCAGGCGCACCGCGCTGGGCCCCTCGGCCCAATGCGGCCCGGTGATCGGCTCGGACGCCGGCCCATAGGGCCCCAGCACGTGATCGGCCATCGCCACGCGAAGGTTCTTCTGCGGCGGATGACGTGTCTCATCCTTGAGGACCATTATATACCGCCCCTCGTGTTTCACAAGCGTCGAATCGATCACGTTGAAGCCCGGCTCATAAAACAGCCGCGTCGGTGTGAACTGCTCGAAATCCCGCGTCGTGGCCGCATAGATGCGATGGTTCCACCCGTTATCGCCACTTGCCTCGGTCTGTGGGAATCGTCCGGGAATGGTCGTCGCCCAGAACAGCACAAAGCACTCGGTCGCCTCATCGTAGTACACCTCCGGCGCCCAGCAGTTTCGCGCTGTCGGCTCATGCTCCATCACGGGCAGATACCGCTGCGGCGACCACGTCAACAGGTCCGCGGAGTGGGCGTAGCCGATCCCCCGTTCCCCCCAACTGACCGTCCAGACCATGTGAAACCGCCCGTCCGGTCCCCGCGTGATGCACGGGTCGCGCATCAGCCGATCCCGGCCGGCCGTGGGCGTCAAAAAGCTCTGCCCCTCATTCAGTGCGACAAAGTGTAACCCGTCAAAGCTGATCGCCAGATGCAGCCCGTCCTCGCCGTTACCCACGAAGTACGAGAACACCAGACAGGGCGAGGGCAGTTGCCCGGCCATCGCCTCCGGCTCGAACCCAAACTGTCGCACCCGATTCAGCTCTGCTGGATCGAACGCCCGCCCGTCCGCATGGAACACATCGTGCTGCCATACCGCCGGCACCGGGTCCCCCGGTTGCGAGCCCCACGGCATATACGTCTGCGTCTTGCCCGCGACCAAGCCCCAATGATACCACCCCACCGCGTGCTCGGCGAACACCGGCAGGATCGTTTCAAACGTATTGCCCACCTGCCGCCGCAGCCACTCCGTGCACACGATGGGCCGCCCATAACGCCGACATTGCTCGATCTTGCGCCGCACCCCCGCCACATCATCGTACGCGTGGAACGAGACAATATCCGACAGCTCCAGGAGCCGCTGCGACATGGGCGCCTCGAAGTCGGCCCAGGCCCCCGTGGTGATCGGCTGACTCGGTCCGACCGACCGCGCCCACCCAAACGCCGCCTCGGCCAGCGGCAGGCTCTTGTCCCCCATGCCCGAGTTACCCGGCTCGTTGTACAGGTCCCACACGAGGATCCGCCGATCCTGGCCGAACGCCCCGACGATGTCCTTCACATACCGCTCCAGATCGGGCCACGCCCCGCGATCCGTCACCCGCTCCAGCCCCGGGCTCGGCACCCAGCCGCTGTTGTGCACCCCCGGCACGGGCGCATCCTGCGGACCCGGGTACGGCTCACGCCCCGCGAACGAGCAATCGCAGAACAGCACCAGCATCACGCCGATCCCGCGCCGGTCCGCGATCTCCAGAAACCGACCCACGCGCTGCTTGAGCCCGTCCGGATCGGCCTGCCACACGATATACTGCAGGAAGACCCGCGCGCTGTTGTACCCCGCCGCCTGCGCCCACCCCAGCTCCTGATCGACGGTCTCGGCGTCGAACGTCTCGGCCTGCCACATCGCCGTCGTGTTCACCGCCGAACGCGGCAGATAATTGAACCCCCGAATCGGCTCGCGCTGCGCGTACCAGACCCACGCCCTCTCGCGGGACCACGGCGCGGGCCCCTCCGCCCCCGCCGCCGCGACCGCCGCGCACGCCCACAGCCCCACCAGCAACAGGCGTGCGCGCGTCCTCAAGCATTGATCCGGTGTCCCCAGCATCCCTACCCACACCGCAAATCTAGATCTGCCGCATCACGTCGACCATTTCCATGGCCGACAGAGCCGCGTTGGCCCCGGCGTTACCCTGTTTACTGCCGGCCCGCTCGACGGCCTGCTCGATTGTCTCGCACGTCAGCACCCCGAAGATCGTCGGCACGCCCGTCTCATAATTGATCTGCCCGATCCCCCGGCTGACCTGCTGGCACACGTAATCATAGTGCCCCGTCTGCCCGCGGATCACCGCCCCCAGGCAGATCACCGCATCGTACTGCCCGCTCGACGCCAGCTTCTTGGCCACCGGCACAATCTCGATCGACCCCGGCACCCATGCCACCGTGATCTGCTCGCCCTTCGCGCCGTGCCGTTCGAGACAATCAACCGCCCCGCCCAGCAATCGCCCCGTAATGAACTCATTGAAGCGGCTGACCACGATCGCGAACCGCCCGCCGGCGGCGCTCAGTTGCCCCTTGATTTCCTTCATACCTGCACTCCCGTATCGCTGCGGCGTCTCGCCTTCAACCCTCGACTTATCGGAACCGCCGACGCACCCCGCGCGCCGAGGCCGCCGATCCGTCGCCAACCGCCCGTTGGCCCACTCTTAACCCATGCAATTCTAAGGGCTTAGCCGACCGATGACCAGAAAAAACTCCGCCAAACCCCGCCAAACCCCCCGCCGGGGCCAAATCTCCCCAAGCCACGCCCGGTTTATGCCGATACGCCGCAGGAAAGGGCCGTGCCGCGCCTCCGGCGGCCCAGGCAATTTGGGAACCCCGACGAGGACCGACGATGTACGACGCGATGGAACCCAGCTTTTGGGATCAAGCCGACCAGGCCGCCGGTCTGGCCTTCGAAATGTACGAAAGCGGCGAGCTCGACATGGCCCTCACCCAAATCCAGGAGGCCATCGACATCAACCCCGCCAACGCCGCCTGGCACTTCAACAAGGGCCTCACCCTCGACGCCCTCGAGCGCTTCGAGGAGGCCATCGGGGCCTACCTCGCCGCCCTCGAAATCGCCCCCGACGACCCCGAAATCCTCAACTCCCTCGCCGTCGACTACACCCGCACCGGCCGCTACGACAAGGCCCTGGCCGTCTTCGAGCACATCCAGCAGATCGACCCCACGTTCGAGCCCTGCTACTGCAACCGCATCATCACCTACACCGAAATCGACCAGCACGACAAGGCCGAGGAGATGTTCTACCTCGCCCAGCAGATCAACCCCGACTGCCCGATCTGCTTCTACAACATCGGAAACAGCCTCTTCAGCCGCGGGCAGTTCGATCGCGCCATCTGGTGCTGGAAACGCACCGCCATCCTCGAGCCCACCCACCCTCAGATCAACTACCGCATCGCCCAGGCCTACTGGGCTGCCGGCCGTCCCACCGACGCCGAACAGTACTTCCTCGAAGAGATCCGCGCCAACCCCGGCGATACGGACGTCATCCTCGACTTCGGCCTGTTTCTCCTGGGCCGGGGCCGATACGACGCCGCCCGCGAGAAGTTCCACCGCATCCGCGAACTCGCCCCCGACGCCGCGGTGCCCCTCTTCTACCTCGGCGAGATCGAGCGGGCCCTCGGCCACGCCGACAAGGCCGAGGACTACTACCGCAGCGCCCTGGCCAAGGGCGAGATGCTGCCCGGCCCGCGCTTCCGCCTGGCCGAGATGGCCGCCGCCCAGGGCCGCCACGACGCCGCCCTGGAGCACCTCCGCGCCGAATATGACCTCGAAATCACCGATATCGACGTCCTCATGCGAATGGGCACCCTCTTCCTCCAGCTCGATCAGCCCGATCTCGCCGGCGACTGCTTCCTGCGGATCGTCGACGAGCACCACGACCACGCCGAGGCCTTCCACGGCCTGGGCCTGGCCCTGCGCACCCGCGGCGAGCTCGACGGCGCCCTGCGCTTCTTCGAGCACGCCCTCAAGCTCGGCAAGCGCGAGCCGGCCCTGTTCATCGAGACCGCCCGGCTCTACCTGGCCACCGAGCGGCACGCCCTGGCCGCCAAAACCATGGCCGCCGCCCGCCGCCTGGCCCCACGCGACCGCCGCGTCCGGCGCTACTGGCTCGCCGTCCAGCTCATCGTCGCCGCCCGCCGCATCCGACGCCGCCTCGCCCGCCTGGGCCTCATGCGGCGCCTGCTCGACGCCGCCGACGGCTACCGCCTCCGCTTCCGCCGCGTCATCAACAGCAAACGCACCCACCGCTCCTCCGATATCTCAGACCTGTGATCTGCCATCCCCACGCCCCCCGGTCGGGCGACCCGTGCCCACGCGGATCCCGTGCCCACGCGGTTCCTCGCCACCGTTCGCACGTTCACACCTTCCCACGTTCTCGCCTTCCCACGTTCACACCTTCACACGTTCACACCCTTTCCCCACCTTCCAACGGGCAAATCTTATTCTCCCGACCGGCTTGACCGGCTAACCCAGGCGCGGTATCTTGTAGGCGTTCTTACGGAGGATGAAGAGTTCGAGTATGACCCCTTGGGCAATCGGGTCAGTATGGAGGATCGCAATGACAACACGATCGCGTATGTGGCCAACACCGTCAACGAGTACACGGCCATCGGCGGCGTGAGCGTGGCCTACGATGCCTGCGGGAACCTCTCCAAGGATGCCGCGGGGTATCAGTACTTCTATGACCATGCCTGCCCCGGCATGTCTGTGGCCGGGGACAACCGCCTCACGCAGGTGAAGGACAGCGGCGACAATGTCGAGGCCGAGTATTTGTACGTCGGAGCGATGTTCGCAAACAGAGCGGAGATCCGCCCCTGGCGGAACGCCCTGGGCCGGCGGATTCGCACGATCCTCGGCGGCGTGACGGCGAAGTATTACTACGATGGCCAGCGGGTGATTCTGGAGACGGACAACGCGGGGACGACGGATCAGCGGATGTTCGCGTACGGCAACTACGTCGATGAAGTGCTGGTGATGGAGAAGCTGGCCGGGGATAACCAGGGGATGTATTACTACGGCCACGACCACCTGTTCAGCGTGTGTGTCCTGTTCGACGACAGTGGGGCGATCACGGAGTACACCCAGTACGATGCGTACGGGTACGCGCGGACCGGGATCGGGTGGGGCGTCGATGAGACGTGGTTCACGTCCGATGATACGGTGGCCGACGGCGGCGGCTCGAATGTCGGGAATCCATACTTCTTCACCGGCCGCCGCCTGGACCTGCTCGACGCCGGCGCCCTGCCCCTCATGTACTACCGCGCAAGGACCTATGACCCCACCACCGGCCGGTTCCTGCAGCGCGATCCGATAGGGTATGCGGATAGTCTGAACGCTTATGAGTATGGACAGTCCAGTCCGGATAAGTGTTTGGACCCTTATGGATGGGTGTCTTTCAGGATTGGCCAAAGCGGAGAGATAATACTGTTTGCGGCGCCCACGCTCGTTCCAGGAATCGGCGTGACTGTTAAAGGCAAGTTTGCAACGGAGGTTTTCACTTGTTGCGGGCCTGGCGCAAGGTATTCTACTCCCCGGAAATCGAACCAGGGTATAAGGTGGTGGTTGTGGTATGATTCTGTCGGATATAGGACCCAGG
>ENA-OSEO01001115-OSEO01001115.1-sediment-metagenome-genome-assembly--contig:-NODE-1115-length-54168-cov-5.552310_pt1 | contig 54168 bp, 50 predicted proteins | sample MGYA00237883_ERZ534232 | MGnify/ENA metagenome assembly ERZ534232
TATTGAGTATTTTTTGATATTTGATGATTGTTTTTTGGTGTTTATTAAACGAATTTTATTCATAATTCAAACCTATGAATTTTCAATCCATCGTGGTTTAGTTTGTGTGCAGGCCAAAACATCCGCGATGTCAGGGAGTTGCCTGTGGGCTTCGCCCACCGAAGCAAAGCGAAGGCGGGAAGGTTTGATTCGGATGTTTTTGACTTTTTGGTTCTTTTGTGTTAAGACAAAAGAACGAAGAAATATTAAAATGTCATTCCGACTGCGTCAAAGCGGGATTTGTCACACTAAGCCTGTTAAAGTACCGGAATATTTCTGTTTCTTATGTTCCTTTTCTTTGCGTGTCCAAAGAAAATCCCGAATTAAATCGGGACAGGCTTCTTACGTAAAACAAAGGACTTACGATTAACAAACCTATATCAAGCCCGCCGTTTTTTCAGGCCTGCCCAATGTTTTTTTATTAATAATTTCTAATTTGTGTGCCGGCTAAAACAAAGTGAAGTATGACATACTGAGCCAGTTTAAGTACCGGAATCTCTCTGTTTTCCCGCTCGGCGGAATTTGTAATTCTGTCGTATTAAGTGCTTGAATTTGCGATTCAACAAATGATAAGACCAAGAATACCGTCATGGCTTAGGGTTGACGCCTGCCTGCATCGCTATCTTTCCTTATAACAAATTCGTATCTTTGAAAGAAAAAAAATGACCGCATTAATTGCCTATTTATTGCTTGCCCTCATTGTTTCCTTTTTATGCTCCATTATGGAATCGGTGCTGCTTTCAACGCCTCAGTCGTTTTTGCTCGTAATGCAGGATAAGGGGCATCAATGGGCCGGGAACTACATCAATCTGAAATTTAATATTGACAAACCCCTGTCGGCCATACTTTCGTTAAATACGGTGGCACATACCATTGGAGCAGCAGGGGTGGGAGCCCAGGCGGCCATCGTTTTTGGCGATGCCTATTTTGCCATTATTTCGGCCATACTTACCATCCTTATTTTAATATTTACCGAAATCATCCCCAAAACTTTTGGGGCCCGCTACTGGAGAAGTTTAACGAAGTTCTCGTATTACTCGATTCAAAGCATGATCGTTATTACCTATCCGCTGGTTTTAATGTCGGCTGTTTTAACCAGAATTATCTCGAAAAATGCAAATGAACAAACCACCAGCAGGGAGGAAATAGCGGCCCTGGCAAGTATCGGTGCAGACGAAGGTATTTTTTCAGACAAAGAACATAAAATTATTCAGAATATACTCAGGCTGAAAAACATTAAAGTGACCGGGATTATGACCCCCAGGGTTGTGCTTGCCACGGCCGATGAAAATTTAACCTTAAGCGACTTTTTAAAAAACAAAGATTACCTGAAATATTCACGTATCCCGGTATATACCGGAAATGAAGAACACATCACAGGATATGTGATCAGGCAAAAAGTACTGGAAGATTTAGCCGAGAACAAATATGATTTAAAGCTGAAAGATATTAAACGCGAAATTTTGGTGGTGCCCGATTCAATGGTCTTGTTTTTGCTCTGGGAGAAGCTCCTCGAAAAGAAGGAACATATCGCGCTGATTGTTGACGAGTACGGGGGACTGGAGGGAATCGTAACCATGGAAGATATTATTGAAACGCTTTTGGGGCTGGAAATTGTGGATGAGAAAGACACCATCACCGATATGCAAAAATTTGCACGCGAAAGATGGAAATCGAGGCAGGCCAAATACAAGCTGTTGGATCATTTCAATAAACAAACGAATACTGATGAAAGCTGATTTAGTTTTCTGTTAAAAAAGCGTACCAACCAATAAGAATTGAGACCCCCTGGCCTGCCTGCCCCAGGTAAGAATCTCTCTGTTTCTTATGTTCATTTTCTTTGCGTGTCCAAAGAAAATCCCGAATTAAATCGGGACAGGCTCCTTAGGTAAAACAAAGGACCTGCGATTAACAAATCTAAATCAAGCCCGCCGTTTTTTCAGGCCTGCCCAATGTTATATTATTATAAATTTTTATTATCAATTTAAAGGTTAAAACCCTGCAATTTCATTGCAGATACATTAGTTTCTATAAATATCAACAGAAATCAGAATTTTCAATTTACAAATTTCAAATAATTCTCAAAGCTCAATAAACAAAAAGGAATATTAAGAATTAAATCTTAACATATAGTTTGTAATGTTTTGATATTTTGAATATTGAGTATTTTTTGATATTTGATGATTGTTTTTTGGTGTTTATTAAACGAATTTTATTCATAATTCAAACCTATGGATTTTCAATCCATCGTGGTTTAGTTTACTTTGTAGGTCGTTTTGCCTGTAATTGGAATTCCGGAGTCTGTCAGTCCTTCAGCCCGAATTTCTATGGTGGTTATTTGATCTGAATTATAAAAACTGAGATGAGCCCGCTTGTTTTCATCCGGATAAATATAGGGTTCCCAAAAAATAGTTGATCTCAAATCAGGTGCTTCATTTTCAGTTCTGGGAACCAGATATTCGGGTGCATAAAATTTACGTTGCTGAAAATAATTGTATTTACCTAGAGCCTTCTTTGACATGGTATTTTCTTCCAGATTCTCCAGTCCATAACCTGCCTGTTTGCTTAAAATACTGATTACACCATTTTTTCCTCTTAACCCAAAAATTCCGGCGTCAGCACCTTTCAGTACTTCAACTTTATCCAGTTCTTCGACCGGGAAATCCATAATCCGATCTCTTTCTACAGGCATTCCATCCAGCAACCATAAAGGTTCTGAACCCTGGGTGAGGCTTCCGGGCCCGCGAATTTGAATAATGATATTTGGTTCCCGGCCCAATATTTCCAAACCTGCAAATCTTCCACGCAGGAATTCTATAATATTAGGATAGCCCAATTCATAACCGGTCATTTTGTAAACGTCACTCTTTTTGGGTTCCTTATATATCCTGATATGTTCGTCTTCGGGTTCGGCAACAATTCTGGTGGCCACTTTTTCAAATTCATCCAACACAACCGTGTCGTTTAATCCATAGCGCGTTTTAAGCATTTTTTTATAAAACGCATCTTCCCGAATATCATCGATAATGGCCTGGCTGAGTGATGTTTCGTAAGAAGGGGACACTTTTACTTCCGGTGGCGGGTCGATTAGGGAATCGGTATAAAGCCGAAGCCGCTCAATTATACTGAATTCGTTTTCAACAGGATGGGATAGTTCGAAATCATTTTCATCAGCATATTTCCATTTAAAATCCCGCCAACCCTGGGTCATCAGCAAGAGATCCAATGCTTCAAAACGGTTTTCATTGTCGGGATCAAAATAATAACCGGCCTGTTCGATGTAGCCATTCACTTCTGATTCAATTAAAAAATAAGAAGCAATGTTTGAAGGAAAAGGGTCGCCCAGCATATTTGCAGCCTGATTATAGGCTGAAAGTGAAATATTTGCGTTTGTTTCTTCATCATCAACACCTGTGATTTCCAAATCAAGCTCAACTTTTGATCGTGTTGCATAGTTTTGGCTGTCGGTTTTTATACTGATTTTGGCATCCTGAAATTTGGGCAAATAAACGAGGCGTTCACTGTATGGTATGTCATTATGATCGATCAGCGTTAATTTGGCAATTCCGATTGGAAACTCATAGGTTGGAAGAATAAGGGTATCGGACAGTTTTTTTATTTTGACCGAAGTTGTGCTAAAGAGTTTATTGCAGCTGTTCTTAATAAAAAATTCCCTGTTTTCAAACCTTTTAAATGATTCCTGATTTGTTTTAATAAACACAATAATTTGATCTTCAAACGCATAAAGTACATTCAGGCAAATACCATCATCCATAGCCGACACCAGGGGGATGCTAAAAATATACCCATCCGAAGTTGTGCCATTGGCAATATATGATTCTCCGCTTTTTGGAATAAAGCTGAATTTACCCATTCCAAGATGTGAACTCACGAATTCAGTTAGCGTTTCATTTGAAGAGTTTACAATCTTACCTGAAATATCCACACCCTTTCCGAGGGGATCAATGGCTTTAAAAGCAATATTACATTCCACCTCATTAATGAGACTTCCACCTTCCGGAAAAAATTGCAAATCGATTCCGGCTTTATAATAATTTATCTCCGTACGTTTTTCTTTATCAGTGATGCTTGTATTTACGATCTGGATGGGTTTATAATAAATGGTTTCTTCAAAATTGCGCATCCAGTTGGTGTATGCACGCAAGAAATAAGTTCCGGTATTCAATGCTTCATCCAAATGAAAATCACCGTTGCCCCTTCCTTCAAAAATGTGAATGTTTTGCCGGTGAATCACCTCTTTTTCCGGGGAGATCAACTCTACATACAAATTGTTGCTATGAGCCGTAAAGCAGTTTTTTTCAGCACTTACAAGATAGGCTTTGTACCAGATATCTTCGCCGGTTGCATAATAATTTCTATCGGTGTGGAGGTATACTTTTTCCAGGAGGAGGCTGCTGTCTCCGGCATAGTTCTCCAGCCCGATCGAATTTGTTTGCGACTCCTGGCTTTTTGTGGATGTGCTAAAAAATACGATCAGAATAAGGATTAGTTTTTGCTTCATAACTTAATTTCAAAATGCAGATAAAACCTTCTATTGAACCTGAAATAAATTCGCAGTTAATTTGCGCCTTTACATTTTCTTAAGTTCATTAATGAGTTTTTGATTTATTATGATAACCGGCTGCTTTGCGCTTATATTCTTTTCAGGATTGATCCAATCAGAGAAGTAGCCACCAAATATGTCAGAGAGTTGTTGAATGTCATTCAAATATCTTTCTGTCAATAGCTGATGAAGTTCATCAGGGATTTCCATTTTCAGTGAGCTGTTATCACGAGATCGGAGGTTTAACTTTTCAGGCTTTGTATTTGTAATGTTGCCCCCGATAAAACTGACGATCTGTGTTAGTAATTGTTTGGGTTGTTGAATAATTGCATCGTAAAACACAATCATAAGCTGATTCTCTTCATAAACTTTTGCATATTTACGCAGGGTTTCCAGATAATTATTCCGCAAATTCATTTTATCGCTATTGAAAAAGGATTTGGCATCTTCAATATCAATTTGATGGAACTTTTTATGCCGCCTCGCATATTTGTATTGTGACCAGGCACGGTCGATGGGGTTCCGCAATAGGTATATAATTTTTGCATCCGGAGCCATGATTTTCATCCTCTGGATATCTGCTGTTTTCAGCAGTGCATAACCCGGAGTGATGTCCCCGCAAATTCCTGATCGGTTTTTAAAAAGCGACAGATACCATTCATCATTATATGCAGAATTAAAGTAATAGTATTTCAACTTAAAGATCAGGCCTTTTCCACTTTTTATTGAAGCAAGAATATCACCCGTCGAATATTTTCTCCAATAGGGATCCTGAATTTTTTTTATGAACCGGTTATTTTTTATCAGGCTCCGGGTCGGATATTGATCAGATTTATCAAAATAATGAATTTCCTTCACCGGAAGCATGTTGAAATCATTTAATTCAGAAAGCCTTTTAAATAACCAGGTAGTTCCTGCTTTCTGTGCACCGATGCAAATAAAATTTAGCGACATGAATAGATTTAAGATTGGGTGTACATTATTTTTTGAATAAATATAGGGAGAAAATATAAAATGAGCATTGGTTTTATTTATTCCCGGTTTTTGGTTTTTATATTAAATCTCTAAAATAATTAAGAATAAGTTCATATTACTGTCAGAAAATTTTCAGGTTTTGTTTTTTTATAAATTTACCTGAATTTGGTTGAAAAATAAATATAATAACTATTAATATTATTGAGTACCACTAAATCAAGAAAGAAATTTCTTAACTTTCAGTTAAATACAAAACCTGTTCACGCAAGGTTAACACGATTTGAAATATCACCATGAGGAGGGATAAGTATCCCTCCTCATGCGTGCGTCTTAAATTTATTCTACAGGAAGAACCGGTAGGTCGCCACATCGGGTTGCGTAATCACCTGCCAGTGTGCAAGGAACACCCAATTCATCAAATTCAGATACGTAAATGGTTTCGAAGAACTCGTATTCATTTACACCATCACCGTCAAGGTCTGGGTTAAGGTTCACCAGTCTGAGGATGTTCATAGGTTGTTCACAAACGTGATCCTCAGGTCGAATATAATATGTGCCTTTTGGTCCCTCAAATTTCAAGCCTTCCAGGGCTGCAATCATGGCTTCACCTGAAGTGTCACCACCTGTTGCTTCGAGAGCTTTTCCAAGAGCAATAGCAGATGCCATACCACCTGCTGTGAACAGATCCGGATAAGCATTGATGGCACCATCTGCCTCGTCTTTGTATTTGGCGAAGTGGTTCTCAACCAGCCAGTCATTGACATCATTATCAGGAACTGTGTAATGATATACATTCAGACCAATTGAATTCAAAGTGCTTTCACCAAAGACTGCGCCAAAGGAGACATTATCCCCAAAACCGGTACCAACAGTCATTTCCTCGAGTGCGCCCATGTCAGCCAGACCCTGAAATAGGGTGACATAACCCGTACCTGACCAGGTCAGGAAGAGATTATCAGCCCCGGAATCCATTGCTTGCTGAATATAAGGGGTGAAATCTGTGGTTTCAAAAGGTGCATAAATATCCGCAACTAATTCGCCACCAAATTTTTCAACTGAGTACTTGAGCGCTGCGCCTGATCCCTGACCAAAAGCATTGTCTACACCAATGTGGGCAAAGGTAGGTCCAACATTTTCAACCAGGTATTTTGCGATGATCAATGTATCATCAAAACTGGTTCGTGCGGTACGGAAGACATAGGGATTGAAATAAGCACCAGTAGTGAAGTATGATGCAGCTGGATCAACCATTAGAATGATCTCATTTTCAAGCGCCACATTTGTCAAAGCAATTGCGCTGGCTGACGAAACAGGACCCTGGAGCAATTCAACACCATCTTTTTCAATCAGCTCGAGAGCAAGGGCAACTGCTTTTTCCGGATTACCTTCATCATCTTTGACAATGACTTCAATCGGGCGATTGGCGATAATGTAACGACCCTGATCATCGGTTTTTCCACCAGACATATATTGAAGACCCATTTCAAAACCACGTTGTTGTTGCAAACCGTAAAGAGCCATTGCTCCAGACATCATACCAATTTGACCAATCTTGAGCACTGGGCCTAATTCAGGTTCTTCAGCAACTTCCTCTACCTCTTCAACTTCTTCTACTGGTTCAGGAGTGGGTTCAGCCACTTCTTCAACCGGAGCAGCAGGTTCTTCTACAGGTGCTACAGGTTCAGGTGTTGGTGTAACTTGTGACACACAGGCACTCAGAACCATTGACAAGATCATCACGATACTTAATAAACCTAGCAACTTTTTCATCTTATTTTTCTCCTTATAGATCATTTTAATAGATTTTGATTTGGAAAAATATTTACTGAATCTTTCTTGATAAATACCTCCTTATCTTCAAATAATTCATAAAATCTTATGAATGTTCATGGATTAATACTGTTTCACCAGTCAAAATATCTTTACCAAATTGGTTATAACAATCCATCTTCATTGTTACCAGACGTTTTTCAGGTGACCAATTAAGTACTTCTACCTTCACAGTTACGGTATCTCCTAACAAAACTGGTTTAAGAAATTCCACCTGCTGTCTGAGAATAATAAAATTTTTCCCAGGCAAGTGATTTCGAAGAACACCGTTTACTAAACCAACGATTAAAGCTGATTGAGCTAATCTTTTTCGGGATTTGCTCTCCTCAGCGATCATAGCATTCACGTGCATAGGATGAAAATCAGCAACCAAACCGGAAAAAAGATTGATGTCGGACTCACAAATGGTTTTTGAGAAATGCGATTTTTCTCCAATTGTTAGATTGTATTCGTTGTCTATTTCATTCATGATTAGCATATTTGTGTACAAATCCCAACACTAAACTATTGAATTCCTGCGGTTTTTCCAGGCATAAAGCATGCCCTGAGCCTGGCACCACATAAAACTCAGAACCAGGTATCAATTTCGCTATTTTTTCAGAATAAGAGCGGGGCTTGAGAATATCTTTTTCCCCAACAACAATCATCGTCGGAACCTGAATATTCGGTAATTGTTCAGTAATATTCAGACGATAGAAACTATCCATCAATTGAATGAACCCGTCAAAATCAAGGTGACGATAATTTTCTTCCAAAATGGGCATAATTTTTTGATTTTTGATGATCCAATCTTCTGAAAAGTTTAATGGTGTGGTCACTTTTAACAGTAAGGCTGCATTTTTCTGTTCAGCGGCAGCTACCCAGGTATCCCCAAATGATTTCAACAAAGGATCGATTTGAGATACACCATCGAAAACCATTAATGTTTTTGTTTTTTGGGGAAATTTCAAAGCAAACATCATGCTTATTTCAGATCCATATGAAATACCTGCAATATGAGCTTTTTCAATACTCAATGCAGATAATAATTCTGATAAATCATCAGCGTGTTGTTCCATAGAGTATTGCCCGGCTGGATGGTCTGATTGCCACATTCCTCGACAATCATAAACCAGCACTTGAAAATACCTGGATAATTCTTTGATCTGAAAATTCCAACTGGCAGTACTCATCAGGATGCCATTCGAAAGTACAAGGGTTTCTCTTTCGGATTTCCCATGTAATTCGTAATAGAGATTGATTTCATTCACACGACAATATGGCATCTTTTTTCCTATCAGGCTTCAAAAGCTAATATGACATTCTCACCACGTTCAATAAATTTTGCTTTAACTGAAGTGCCAATCGTAATCTTTTCTGGTTTTGATAAATCAAATCCATAGATTTCAGCACTTACCATTGGACCTTCGGACATTTTTACAATACCGACACAGTTTGGATTGTCCCTTCCAAAGCCAGCTGCTATCATTTGTGAAGTTGGAACATAAACCACTGAATACGCCTGAAGTGTTCCATTTCCAGCTAATTCGATTATTTCCAAATTTTGAGATTTACACTGGTCACAAAACACTCTGGGTGGCAAGTGTATTCTTCCACAATCCTTACATTGCGTACCTGTAATTTTTTTCTTCTTTATTTCGTCGAAATAACTGTTAATTGTTAAATCTACACTCATGTTATCTCCGTTCAAAAATATTTACAACACAGGTTTGTCCAGTACCACCCACATTATGGGTTAATCCTAAATCAGGATTTCCATCCAATTGCCGATCTCCAGCTTGACCTCGCAGTTGCTTCCATACTTCAACCACCTGCCCCGCTCCTGAAGCACCTACAGGGTGACCTTTGGATTTCAATCCACCCGATGTATTGATGGGTCTTGATCCTGTTCGTGATGTTTGTCCTTCCTCTGCAGCCTTACCACCTTTTCCTGCTTCGAAAAATCCTAAATCCTCGGTGGCAATGATTTCAGCGATGGTAAAGCAGTCATGAACTTCCGCTAACTTAATATCGCTGGCTGAAACCCCTGCCATTTCATAAGCCTTATTCGCCGCCAATTTTGCTGATGGAATGGATGTTAAGGATGATCTTGCGTGTAAAGCCCCATCACTGGCTACCCCTGATCCAATAACGAAAATTGGATTATCTGTGAATTGATATGCAAGCTCTTCACTGACCAATAACAGTGCAGCCCCACCATCAGAGACCGGTGAACAATCATACAATCTCATTGGCCACGCAATCAGGGGATTGGATTTATTATCAGAAAGAAAATCTAATTCCGTTTCCCATGTTGGGGCTGGTTTTCCTTTATTAATGGCGTTAGCCCTTTTAATTTCCATAATCTCAGAAATCTTTTGGCCAAATTGCGCTTTGGGGTTTAGAGAACCGTGATTGTGATTCTTAATTCCCACCTTCATAAATGTTTCGGGGGTTGCTTCATATTCATGCATGTATGCTGTCGCCATGGATGCATAAAAGCCCGGGAAGGTAAAACCAGCGGATACCTCATATGGAATATCCGCAGCAGTTGCCAAAGTGTCGGTCACAGCACTGATAGGCAAATCTGTCATTTTCTCAATGCCACCGACCAGGACAATATCATACAAACCAGAAGCGATGGCAATCATTCCCTCGCGGAATGCCACACTTGAAGACGCACAAGCATCTTCCAAACGAGCCGCTGGAATAGGAGAAAGTCCGATCCAATTTGCAATAATAGGAGCTAAATGAGACTGCCCTTCAAAAAGATCACTGCTATAGTTCCCTAGATAAAATGCTTCTATATCTTTTGGGTCAATGCCCTTGTCTACAGTTGTTAATAAGTCTTTGTAAGCATCAACAAATATATCCCTTGAGGTAAAACCTGGAAAGCAACCGAACTTGCTCATTCCAGCACCGACTACTGCAACACCACGACCTAATTTATTTTTTTCCATACATATCACCTGTAAATATCATTTGGCTTCTTGTAAAAATTTGTGAAAACTTTCATTAAATTCCTCAAGCTTTTCAATATGAGGACTATGAGCTGTATTTTCGAGAACTACTTCTTTATATCGCCCACCAGCTTGTTGATATTTCTCAAAAACATTCCTGGTTTGAGAGACCATTGGTTGTGGTGGGATTACCTCATCCCCTGGATATCCCGGCACAAAACCCAATTTTCCCAGCGTAGGAATATCAAACATTGACATATCACTGACAATTTGATCTTTATCTCCTCGAATCCACAGAATGGGTGGTTTGGGTGTCACTGTGATGAGATCCGCAACATCGTTGATCATGTATTTTCCAGACCCGCCATTCAAAGGGCCCCATTTTCCAGGTCCAACAAATGGCCAATTGGTTGAAGGAACAGAATCACCAGGGTATTTATCATCACCGATTTTTTCTTGTAAACTTGCAGTTAATAGATCTTCCTCGTCTGCTGCTCTAAAAGGAGGAAAATAATAAAAAGTGTTAATTATATTTCTTGGAGAATTGGGGTCATCAGAACTACGATCACCTTCTTGAATGCGGCGAATAAACTCCGGATTTACCAATCCACCACCACAGCCAGCAAAATCCTCATAAACCGGAATCCCTTCTTCACCTTTGGTACCTCCAAATCCATAAGGAGATACCGGTGCAACAAAAGTCATGGATTTGATTTTGTCGGGTTGATCAATCAACATTCGGTAAATGGGTGCAGCTCCTAATGACCATCCTACAAAATGCGCTTTTTCAATGGCTAACACATCCATTAATGCCAGGATGTCTTCACTCCAATCTTTTAGACCACGGGTAGCATCGGTCAGCTTATCTTCCGTCCATCCATAACCTCTCAAATCAGGTGCAATTCCTCTGAATCCCTCAGGCAAGGATAGCATGAGATCTTGCCAGTATAAGGCTGCGGCGAAATTTCCATGGAGGAATATAACCGGTTCATCATCCTGTTTTCCGGAAAATAAAACATGCATATCCAATCGATTTGTTTTAACTATTTCCGATTGAACACCACTTTTGGTTAAAGGCTTTTCCATTATATTTTCTCCTTTTCTGTTCTATAAATTTGGAACAATTCCTAATTTTCTTACTTCTGCAGCAATGGTTTCTCTCATGTTAGGGTGAGCAATTTTTATTAATGCCGTTGCTCGTTCAAAAAGATTTCTTCCACGCAGTTCTGCAACACCATATTCGGTTACGATTGTATCCACACATTGACTCGGCACGGTGACTTCAGCACCAGGACTGAGGGTCGGAACAATGGTGGAGATCTCTCCGTCTTTCGCGGTGGATCTCAGTGCAATAATTCCGCGTCCCCCGGATGATAATTGCGCACCTCGATGTGTATCTAACTGACCACCAGTCCCACTAAAATGCTTATTCCCGATGGATTGAGAACAAACCTGTCCAAGAACATCAACCTGCAAAGCAGTGTTTACGCTGATCATTTTGTAATTTTGGCCAATTATATAAGGATTGTTGGTGATTTTTCCCTGTAAAAATTCAACGCCAATATTGTCATTAATAAAATCATACAATTTCTTGGTACCTAGAGCGAAGGCTCCAATCATTTTGCCATTGTAGATGGTTTTTTTTCTATTCGTAACTGCTCCTGCTTCATACAGATCCACCATCCCATCATTGAACATTTCGGTGTGGATGCCCAGATTCTTGTGGTTTTTCAGGAAATGAGTGATCGCATTCGGAATTCCACCGATGCCTAATTGAAGCGTAGCGCCGTCATCAATCAACTCAGCAATATATTCACCAATTTTTTTGTCCGTTTCACTGGGCAATGATGCTGGTAATTCAAAGAGGGGAACATGGTTTTCAACAACAAAATCAACTTCGGAGAGATGAATTTGTGTGTCTCCGAGAGTCCAGGGTAAATTTTCATTGATTTCCAGTACAACTATATCTGCTGCTTGAATTAATTCTTTCTCCACAACCAGACTTAATGAGAGAGACAGATAACCACGATCGTCCGGTGGTGTTGCTGTTCCCCAAAAAACATTTAATTTACCACTCGTAGCATGCAATTTATCTGAAGCTGCTCGATGCAGATTATTAGGAATATAACTCATTCTCCCCTGTGAATGAACCTTGCGATCATAAGCCCCGTAAAACCAATTCTCAACAAAGAAATGCTTTTCCATTTCCGGATTCATTGCATATTCATAGGATCGCATTGGTAAACATACCCATGTATGCACATCTTCTAAGCGATCCTTTTGTTTGGCGAGTTCGGTTAATAATCCACAGGGTTCACTGGCAGCCATGGCAATGCCAATTCTGTCGCCTGAATGAATTTTCGCTACTGCGTCCGATAATGAGATTAATTTGCCCTGGTAATTGTATTTTGAAGTCATATTCTCCCTTTAAGGCATAATAAATGCTGCGGCTGCCTGGTTATATCCAACGCCAGAACCAACGAACGTCACCAAATCACCAGACTTTACCTTTCCTGATTTTCTGGCATCATCAAACGCCATGGGTAAACAGGCAGAACCGGTATAACCCCATTTGTCCATAACCCAATGGGCTTTATCCATCGATAATCCTAAATTGTTCATTACCAATTCAATACTGTTGTATCGAACCTGGGTGAAAATCGCCATATCAATATCTGCAATATCAAAATTACTATTTTTTGCGAGCTCTCGCATTCTGACCGGCCAACCTTCGTTATTCACTTCTGCAGGAAAAGGAGTAATTAATTTCACTTTTGTTCTACCTGCTGCCAAACTCTCGGCTGTTACCGGTTCGTAGGTCCCACCAGAATAAATCCCCCAGTGAGCATGGTATGAACCATCAGCAAAAAGGGATGAACCTAAATATCCCGGTTTAGAATCTACACCTAAAATCGCAGCACCAGCCCCATCACTGTAGAAAAATGCCATAACATCACTTTCCCAATCGGATAATAAACGCATCAGGTAGGATCCGATTACCAGGATATATTTCATATGCGGGTTGGTAGCTAACATGCCTGCAGCTTGAATTAGACCAGTTGGAAATGATGCACAAGCACATCCGATATCATAAGTTCCCGCATTGATTGCGCCTAGCTTGTGCTGAACGACAACAGATGTTGCCGGTGTGATATAGTCCGGACTATCCGTTCCCAGTAATATCATATCCAGATCTTCAGGTTTTAATCCGGCTTCATTCAAAGCATCCTGAGCTGCTGCGACGGCCATGTCGGATGTTACCCAACCTTTTGGAGCATGTCTGCGCATCTTAATATTGGTGGATGCTTCAAATTTATCAACAACATCGCCCAATTTTGGATTGATTTTGTTGAGTTGTTCTTTAAAGATGGCGTTTGTATGTTCAAATTCCGGAACATATCTGCCTGTTGCGATGATGGTTGCTGAACGAGTCATTTTTCCTCCTGATTTTTCTTCTAGGTTCCCAGAACAATTCCGCCATCAACACTGATGGTAGCCCCATGTACAAAACTGGCTTCGTCTGATGCTAACCACAAAAACGCATTGGCTATATCTTCAGGCTCACCAAGTCGTCCAATCGGCGTGTGCTCCTGCATATTTGCCAATACTTTTTCAGGCATTTTCTTAACCATTTCAGTGAGAACAAAACCTGGTGCCACCGCATTTACTCGGATTTTGTATTTTCCTAATTCTCTAGCCCATACTTTGGTCATACCAATAACGCCTGCTTTGGTGGCAACATAATTGGTCTGACCAAAATTTCCATATAATCCAACGACTGATGAAGCATTGATGATGGACCCACCACCCTGCTCAATCATGGCTGGTATCACAGCTTGTGTACAATTGAATACACCTTTTAAATTTACATCAATCACAAAATCCCAGGCTTCCTGAGACATTTGCGAAACAACCTGTCCATCCTTGTATTTCACCAAGAGCGAATCGCGTGTCACGCCTGCATTGTTGATCAAGACATCGATTCTGCCATATTTTTGAAGAGTTGCATCAATCCACCTCTGAACAGCATCACGATCGACCACATTAACAACATTGAAACTTGCATCAGAACCCAGAAGCACTAATAATTCATCCCCGGCATCCTGATTGACGTCACAAACAACGACTTTCGCTCCTTCTTGAGCAAAGCGAATGGCAGCTGCTTTTCCAATCCCAGCAGCGCCACCAGTAATCAGACACACTTTATCTTTTAATCGCATTTTTAACCTCCAAAAAAGTGATATCAACACAAAAAACTGTTGGCAAAATTTTCAACAGCATTAATAAAATTAACAGAAACGGAAAAATTGATTTTGGTTTGTCATTAATGTTTTCTGAGATGACATTAAAATACCATTTGTCAATAACAAACGAGTTACAAATGGGTTACAAATTATAAAAAATTAATTTTTCCTGGTGTATTTATTTACCTGTGCATAAACTTCTGTATAGCTTTTCGGTTGAATCAAAATGATTTACCCCCAATTCTTCGGATAATACTTTGATCATTCGTTGATATACCATCTTTAATTGCGCTTGATTTTCTTTCCCGGCGTAAGCCAGCATCAGGTTTCGATAGGCTGGTTCCCAGGTGGGATCTATTTTGAGTAAATCTTCATTTGCTCGGATGGTTTGATCAAAATCACCTTTTTCCAACAATAAGCTTGATAATTTTTCAATCACCAGGATGATTGTCTTTTTTATTTGTTCTCGTTTATCGGTCGCCCAATCATCATACAAATTGTCCGTCAGAAACTCACCTTTATACATAGAAAACGCTTCTTCGAGTGATCCTGGATCGTTTTTTTCGGCAAGGTTCTCGAAAAGATCAACATCCCACCAGATTTTTGCCTGGGGATTTATATGGTAGAGAGATTCATTCCTGACAATGAAAAATGGATTGGCACCTTTTGGTCGATGTGGCTCCAATGCTTTATTGAGCGCATTTAAAGCTACTTTAAAATCCCTGATTGCGGCGTCTTGTGGAAGATCTGGCCATAATCGATCAATAATTTGATCCCGGTGCAAATATTCTCGTTTCTGAATTAACAATAATTGAAATAATTTACGCGCTTTATCTCTTTGCCATTCAGCCGATCGGATACGATTTTCACCTCTCCAGACATTAAATACGCCAAGTGAATGTACAAAAATACTGTATCCTGGGTGGTAATCGATCGGTTCCAAATTCATTTGCTTCAATATAACTTCGATAAAAGTTCGCTCAATGTTTTTTTGATAAGCATTTATTAAAATTGGAATGATGATTTGTTCATCTTTTAAACCCAGATAAGTAGGTCTGGTAAATAGAAAAGTATAGTTTCCTGCTTTGATCAAAGGAATTAATTGTCGCAATAGTTTTAAAGCTTCGTCTGGCTCGTCATCATACCAGAACACAATCAACTTCCACATCAAAGCGGCAGCTAGCCCAAAAGAGTCTGAAACTTGTTCAAATCCTTCAATCGCAAGATTGAATAATTCAACGGCTTCCTTCATCTGACCCGCTAAGTAATGACTGGTTCCGAGGGAAATCAAAACCAGATTGTATAGCCATTTATCACCGGCTTGTTCTGCGATTTCCATCGCTTCATTTGCATATTTTGTCGCTTCAAGAATATTTCCTTGAAATCCATAACTTCTGCTCAATGCCCAGAGTGGTTCGACCTGAACCCTGGTCACTTTGAATATTCTTACTTTTTCAATTGCCAGTTCATAACACTCAATTGCTTTGGTCAATAAATTTTGTTGATGGCTTACAATCCCTTGAATTTCGTAAGCATGGCCTAATCGAATATAACCAACAGCTTCTACGAATGAAGAATTCAATTGTTGACCAATATTGATTCCATTGAAAGCGTTTGCTTTTGCTGCTTCCCAATCCCCTTGAAAAATGCATATTAAGGATAACAACAAAGAAGTTTCTCGATGAAATCTCTGCGGTCGCGATTTCTCATCAGCTTTTTCCAAATTGATCTGTTCTTCTAACAAAGCCCGACCTTCATCTAGCTTTCCAGTTCTAAGCATGGATCGTGCCTCTAAATAAGAAACGCCTGGATCATCTTCATCGCGTAATAACCTGGCTTCATGATGAAGAGCCTGGGCTTGATCGGGATAACCAAGATTTAATTTATTTTCAGCCAATTGATCCAGCAAAGCTGCTGTCTCTTGCTTAAATTCCTGTGGTTCCAAAATTTTCAGTGCTTGCTCCAACAAAGCCTCAGCTTTTAAGGGTCTGATCGTATCCAAATAAATTTGTGATTGCCCACGTAAAGCTTTACTGATGCCTATTTTTTCCCCACTTTCTAAAAATATCCTGTGGGCACTTTGAAAATGAAGCAAAGATCCTTCAAAATCTGATTTCAGTCGTTTCACTTCCCCCAGTATCAATTGCAATTCTGCGGATTGGTCCACCATGATTGAGGGGAGACGACTTATCCATGTTCTCAGTGTATCCAACCGCCCGAAATTTATTAAGTTAGGTGCTATTTTTATAATGTGATCTTTAGCAACATCGAATAACTCCGCTTCTAACAGGTGAAAAATTGCAGATTCGATTCTTTCCTTTTCCAGGTAGAAATCAGCGCATTTCTTATTTAAGGTGAAGAATTTTTCTGAATTTTGTTTCAGTTGGGTCTTTAAGAAATCATGGAAAAGATTTTGAAATTGATAGATATTGTTCCCGATGCTGGTGATAAACAAGCCACGTTCTTGCAAAGATTGAATATAATGCTCACTCACCTCGTTCCCAATTAACATATTACAAATATCAATTTCAATAATATTGAGCACGGATGCAGTCAATAAAAATTGTTGAAAATCAGGCGGTAATTGAGCCAACACTTCACTGACTAAATATTCGAACAACGCTTCCAGGGTAATCGGACGTTGCACGAAAACGTCTTCAATCGTTATGTTTCCCCTTTGAAGACTTTGCCATATGATCTGAAGTGCAATAGCCCATCCTTCTGTTTCTTTTAAGATTAAGTCAGCTTGCTTTTCCGACAAATGAGTTTGGAATTTTTCCTGGAACAAAGTAACAATTTCGTTCTTGGTAAAGGCTAATTCTGACCGGTTGATGATCTTTAGTTGACCTTTGACACGCCAACGATTCATCGCTTTGTAATTTGGAATCCAGCGCGAAGAAATGATTAAATGAAAAGTTGGTGGACTATTATCTACCAGAGATGTAATGATTTGTTCTATTTCTGGTTGTTCTGATACATGATGAAAATCATCGAGAATTAAATAAGTATCTTCGAACAGATTTTGGGATAATTCATTAATGAAAATTGTCAATAATTCTGGAAAAATATACCTCTGATCGCTTTCCATCAAATTCAAAACATGTTCACCAATCTTTCTTTCGCTTTTCCCAAAAGTGCTGAACAATTTTGCCAGAAATAAGAATGGATCGCTATCCGATTCCTGAATGCTATACCAATAATAATTTTTAAGGGAATTGGTGAGCGTCACAAGTTCAGTACTCTTGCCATACCCGGTACCAGCCTGCAGAATTAATAATGGATATGAAATATGATCCAGAATTGTCTGTGTAACCCTTGGACGGGATAAAACCCCTTGCTGGTTTCGAGGGGGTGTAAGGTGACTATAAATCACATAATCTCGAATTCGCATTTCTTAATTATAGCCAAGGATTAGAATCCGAGAAAATTATTTCATTTGGGTATCACAAACCCTGATTTATAAAAAGCCAGTCGTGATATTGATTGTTTTAATCTGGCCTATTTTCTAACACGATATTCATTTCCCCGAAAAGAAACGACCATCTTCCCATCACTTTTCCAGAAAAACATCGGTTCCAAATATTGTGGCCAATCTTGCGGGGCTCGAATATCCATGTCTAACCAGTATGCTGCCATGAGCGCAAGTACAGTATCATGAGTGATCAGGAAATTCAATCCGACCGAATGATCATCCGGGAACATCTTTTCCGCAATCTGTCTGATCCTTAATGGCCAATCACCTGTATCCAGAAATTCACCCAAAGAGTCATACTCACCATTTTCATTTGGATGAGAAAGCACCGGATCGGGCAAAATTACTTTACCATTCCCGGCCCCTTTTGCCAGGAATCTGCCTGTTTCTATACATCGGGTTATTGGGGATGTTAAGATTTTTCCAAGTTTATATCTTTTATGTAACCATGCCCCAAAATCAGATGCTAAATTCTCTCCTTCGGGGGTCAATTGTGCTGTAAAGACCTCAGCATCACTTTCAATCGGAAAGCGAATGGAGTGTCGCATCAACACATTGATACTTTGATCCGACGGAATATTCTCATACGCTTCCAATAAATATTTAGGTAAACTCATATCAATCCTTGTATAATCGTACTGGACAAATTTCAGATTTCATTCTCTGATTTTTGTTCCACCAGCCAATTTTACCAAATAAACAGGTGAAAAATGAAAAACCATGAAAACAGATCACCTATCTTCCAAAATCGTGTCAATGAATATCTTTTAATCACCTTAATCAGCTTTGCCGCCTCTGTTTCTGGTACACGGTTATTTTTGGAAATTACCGGATATCCACAACTTGGAGGCGGTGAATTACACATCGCTCATGTTCTCTGGGGTGGATTATTGTTGTTCATCGGCAGTTTATTGCCATTAATTTTTTCAAATCGCTGGGCTTTGGACCTGAGCGCTCTATTTTCCGGTGTTGGTATTGGATTGTTTATTGATGAAGTTGGAAAATTTATTACCCAAAGCAATGATTATTTTTATCCTTCCGCCGCTCCCATCATTTACGCCTTCTTTTTATTAACAGCTTTGCTATACGTCCGGGTCAGGCGCGAAAAGGAAAAGAACGCCAGAATTTATATGTATCATGCCTTCCAGGAATTAGAAGAGTTATTGGATAACGATCTCTCCATCAAAGAACATCGGCATATCATTCAATATCTGGAAAAAATCAAAATGGATAACCAGGATGAACAAATAACAAGGTTGGCAGAGGTGCTAGGCGAATATTTAAAAGAGCGTGAATCATATCTGGTGCCACATAAACCTGGATTTTGGGAAAAATGGTACCTGCGTTTGAGGGTTTTTGAGGCAAAATGGTTAGGGAAGCAGCGCATGCGTTTGATTCTGGTCAGTGCCTTAATTGCATGGGGTGTTTACTCGATCTTTGAACCCTGGGTAATTTTGCGCATTTTTGATAACCCTGAAGCCATGGGTGTCATTTTAGAGAACTTGATTTCCAAAAACCTCGTAAGAAATCAAAGTGGATTGAACTGGTTCCAGGCTAAAATTGGTCTTGAAGGTGCACTTGGTTTCTTCAGCATATTATCAGGGATATTCATATTTCTTCGTAAAGAACAATTAGGAGTAAACATAGGCATCGCTACCATGTTGATTATGTTGGCAATCGCTAATCTGATCCTGTTTTATTTTGATCAATTTTCAACCATTGTTAATGCCTCTATCCAGTTTTTGATTTTTATTTTACTGGTTCGATATAAGACAAGATTTTTAACAAAAAAAGAAATTCTTCATGAATCTGCAGATTAACCGGGCCATTTAGTAAAATTCCCGTGTGAGAATACGATAAGGTAATTTAATTTGATATAATAATGCGCCACTTAAAATTTGATTGTTTACTGGTCAAATAGCCAGGTAAATCTTGAACACATGGGTTGATTTTTTCACATCCTTTGCCGGGTGTATTACAGGAAAATTATTGGTAAAGTTGATGGGTCAGAAGTAGGTCACTTTTCTGATCATTTAAAGCGCTATTTTGTCCGGTCAATGAAGAAAGTAAGGATTTTTATTTTTTGGAGAATATTGTGAGCAACACAGCATCCTATTTAGAATATGACTTAAAAAATGTAATTACCAAAAGCAAGATTAAAGGCCTCTGGCGTTTGATGCATGGTTACCATTGGAAATATATCGGAGCTGTGTTCAGTCTTGGAATATCTGCCAGTGCGAAAACATCAACCTATTTGTTATTGAGCTTCTTCATTGATAATTTCTTTGTCACGGATGAAAGACCGGTAAGCCTGGCAATGATTGCTGCAGGATTTGTTTTGTTAGCTGGCATTGAAGGTGGTTTTTCTTTTTTGAGTGGTCGTATGGCTGCCGAGACGGCTGAAGGATCTACGCGCAGACTCCGAAATTATCTTTACGATCACATTCAACACCTTACATTCACCTACCACGACAAAATGCAAACCGGGGAATTGATCCAGAGATCCACATCGGATGTAGAAGCTTTAAGGAGATTCTTCGCCGATCAGGCAATAGGGATTGGTAGGATTGTCGTATTGTTTGCAGTTAATTTTGCAATGATAGCTACAATCAACGTTCAGCTTGCATTTATTTCCATCATTGTCGTGCCAGTAATTGTTATTACATCCATTTTGTTTTTCAAACAGGTTTCCAAGAAATATGAAGCCTACCAGGAACAGGATGCAATTGTTTCAACCAATCTGCAGGAGAATTTATCCGGTGTGCGTGTGGTAAAAGCATTTGCCAGACAATCCTATGAAATGGATAAATTTGAAAAAGAAAATTGGAAAAAATACGTACTGGGTAAACGCTTGTTACTGATGCATTCACTATTCTGGCCGATCTCTGATATTGTCTGTGGCGCACAAATGATTACTGGATTCTACATGGGGGCAGTTTTCGCTATCAATGGAACAATATCCGTTGGGTCTTATATGGCGTATGCCGGTATGTTGATCTGGATCATCTGGCCTATGAGAAATCTCGGTCGTTTGATTGTTCAATTATCCACGGGTATGGTTTCCTTCGGACGTGTGTTGGAAATCATCAAACAGGATCGCGAACCACTCGATGCAGGTACAGCCAGTATTCCCCAAAAGCTGAATGGCGAAATGGTGTTCAAGAATATTGGTTTCAAATACGAAGAAGGAGAATCCGTACTGGAGAACATTAATATTCACGTGAAACCTGGACAGGTCATCGCGCTGCTTGGATCAACCGGATCCGGCAAAACTTCACTGGTGAATTTATTACCCCGATTTTATGAATACACTTCCGGTCATCTCTTGTTGGATGGCGTGGAATTAAATGAATATCCTCGCCGATTCTTGCGCAGTCAGATCGGTATCGTGGAACAGGAACCATTTCTATTCTCCCGCAGCATTCGGGAAAATATCACCTATGGTGTTGGAAAACAAGTCGATCAATCTGAAATTGAAACCGCAGCCAAAAATGCGGCAGTTCACGATGTAATCACCAGTTTTCCAGATGGATACGCAACCCTGGTTGGAGAAAAAGGTGTGACACTGTCTGGTGGGCAAAAACAACGAGTGGCCATTGCCCGCACGTTGTTGAAAAATCCAAAAATTTTGATTTTTGATGATTCAACCTCATCCGTAGATACTGAAACAGAATCAGAAATTCGAAGCGCATTAAAAAATCTGATGGCAGAACGTACCACCTTCATCATTGCCCACCGAATTCAGAGCATTATGGAAGCCGATCAAATTCTGGTGTTGGATAAAGGACGCATCGTTCAGGCAGGAACGCATCAGGAATTAATGCAAGTGGATGGTATGTACAGGCAGATTTACGATATTCAGACACGAATTGAAACAGAACTTGAGAAGGAGATAGCCAATGTCTGAAGAATATTTAGAAGATGAGGATTTTCAAACAAAATTTACAGGAAAAACTTTCCTGAGAATATTAGGACTCACAAAACCTCACTGGAAATGGGTGGTCGGTTTCTTATTAGCCATTGCATCTGTTTCCGGATTGGATTCATTCTTCACCTACTTAAGTAAACGCATTATCGACGAAGGAATTGTTGCTGGAAATAAAGAGGCACTGATTGGCATCCTTTCCATTTATGGAGCTTTGTTGGTGGTCCAGGCCATCTTTGCGTTCTGCTTCATCTACCTTGCTGGTGTCCTGGGTGAAAGAATCAGATACGATTTACGCAAAGCCTTATTCAATCACCTGCAGAAATTATCGCTTTCCTATTACAGCCGCACGCCGGTGGGTTGGATCATGTCCAGAGTCACATCCGATACTGAACGCGTAGCCGATCTGGTCACCTGGGGTCTTCTGGATATGACCTGGGGATTGATGAATATTGTGAGTTCCATGATTTTCATGTTAATCATCAGTTGGAAACTGGCTATCCTGGTTTTCATCGCACTCCCCATCCTTTTCTATGTGTCCATACAATTCAGAAAAAGGATCCTGACCCAGTTTCGAAATGTTCGGAAATTGAATTCAAAAATTACCGGGGCTTACAACGAAAACATCACCGGCGTGCGTGTCATCAAAGCGCTGGGACGTGAAGCAGGTAATCTGGAAGAATTTGGATACTTAACCCGTGATATGTACAGAGCATCTTATCGGGCTGCCTGGCTTTCAGCATTATTCCTGCCCACTGTTCAAATCATATCAGCCTTTGCCTTAGGGGCAATCGTCTGGTATGGAGGTTTGCAGGCAGATTATGGAATGATTACGATCGGTGGTATACAGGCATTCGTATCCTATGTCACCTTCATGATGTGGCCCATTCAGGATCTAGCGCGAGTCTTTGCAGAAATGCAACATGCCATGGCTTCTGGAGAACGCATTTTTTCATTGCTGGATGCGGTGCCCAGTGTCAAAGATCAACCCGAGGCGTATGATCCCGGAACAATTTTTGGCGAGATTGAATTTGACCACGTGTCATTCGCCTACGAAGATAGCAAACCGGTATTAAAAGATTTTTCCTTGAAAGTCAAACCGGGTGAGACCATTGCGCTGGTGGGTCCAACGGGGGGTGGCAAGACCACAATTGTGAATTTGCTTTGCCGCATGTATGAACCCACCAAAGGAAAAATCAAGATCAATGGGAAAGATTACACCGACTTTTCCTTGCATGGCATTCAATCACGCATCGGCATGGTGCTTCAGACACCACACTTATTCTCCGGCACCATCCGCGAAAACCTGCGCTACGGTCGTCTGGATGCCACCGATGAAGAAATTGAACGCGCAGCCCAATTAGCAGGCGCGCATGAATTCATTTCCAAACTGGAAAAAGGATATGATGAACCCGTTGGCGAAGGTGGAAATCTGCTTTCTGTTGGGCAGAAACAATTAATCAGCCTGGCGAGAGCCGTGTTGGCCAATCCCGAATTATTCATCATGGACGAAGCCACCAGTTCCGTGGATACTCTGACCGAGGCACTGATCCAACAGGGCATGGAAACCTTGATGAAAAAATCGACCAGCTTCATCATCGCGCATCGTTTATCGACCATCAAGAAAGCCAACCGCATCATCGTCATTGAAGATGGTCAGATCGCTGAAATTGGATCGCACGCTGAGTTGCTTAAAAAAGGTGGCAAATATTACCGCCTGTACACCAAACAATTCCGCAATCAAATGGAACAGGTCTACGATCCTTTCAAGGAATTGGGTGGAGCGAGTGGATTGCCGTTGGCAGTGGAATAAACTTGGATTGGGTGAGGAAGAAAATCTATTTGATAACATCAATCTTATCGATTAATTGCCTTCTCCAAGTAGATTACTAATTATTTAGCCAGATCATTTTTAATAAAGTAGTATAAATTTGTGAGATGCAAATGGTGTTTTTCCAGGTTATTATGACTGGAAAACACCATTTGCCCCGCCTTAACCCCATCCGCAGAGAAAGCGCGCCAAAACAGCTTTAGTTGCTGGATGCCAGAGTCACAAAGAACATGTGGGTCTGCCATCCAGCGCCTGCAGATCGTTTTCACGCACGAAACCCGTCGTTCTGTTCCATTCCATCGATCTATACGCATAGAATTTTCTGGAAAACATTTCGAATATCTTGTCTGCGATCTAGTTGTTCCATGCGAGTGCCACCGCGCGCTAGAAAGCCAGGAAACGACACCTGGCAGGCGCGCCATGTTGGGCGGGATCGAGCTCCCCGTTCTTTTTGCCGTGTTCTTTGTGTTTAAATTTCTATTCTTTTATTCAGCTTCCCTTTGCAAAACGGGTGTGGGGAGCTCTTCCCCGCTGCCCGAATGTTTCCAGAAAATAGAAAAAAACTTTTTACGGTTTGATCACAGGCTATTTTTTCCATTCCACCTATCAAATTCACAACCGCAGCCAGCATCCTTGTCACGGATTTGTATCGTGCACCTTGTCCAGGAGTCTAATTGGGTTGCTTTCCAAATTTTTTCTCTGAGAATTTAAACGAGCGTTTTTAATGATTGTATAATTAATTACAGAACACTTTCATTGTTCATGGTGATTTTATAAATAACAAAATAATGGATATAAATAACGATGGTTTCCGAATATATTTTGTTAGGTGCTTTTCCAGGATGGAAATTTCAAAGAAGTTATCGAATTTATGGCTAATGTACAAAAAGAATTGGATAATTTACGAAAAATCGTTGCAGATGAAATATATTTATTGGAAACCTGGGAAACACTCCCTGACGTGTGTGCATCTCTAGGCTTAGCAAATTCTGAGAATCAAAATGGTCTGGGTAAAGCTAAGTATTTACTGAAAGTAACTAATGATACGAACGATGAAGATATTGTTTCAGCCGCATATAAGTTTTTAACCTCCTATCCAGGGGGGCGAAGCCAACCTCGGTTATCTGTTCTTCAAGCAATTCAAGATTCAATATGGTGGATCAAAGGTCAGGGTATACAAAAAATATCCAATGTAACTCGATTTAGATTGATCGAATCTTTGGAAGGAATTCGGTTTTGGGGTAGATTTACAATCAGTAAATTATTAGAAACGGTTTTACCTAATGCTAATGAATATGGATATCCAAAAGTGGGAAAAGATGGAAAACTTTATACAGTTTCAGATGGAGCATTACTTGCAAGTGTCTTTTTGGGTGCTAAATCGAAATCAGTTAAGTACTCTTATATCTCTGCATTGGAGTACTTTCAACAATTGGGTTTATCAAATTGGCCCGATGAAAGGTTCTGTCTGCTTATTGAGCGATTATTAAGTCCAGAAATTCAAACAACAGAGTTTCAACAAAAGTTTCTAACGGTATTTACTAAATTTCTCGAAACAGATGGCTTCAAGATAATTCAACAAGATTCTCAAGGGGGATTGCCAATATATAAAGTTTTAAGAAATGAAATGGGAGTTATAGGATTGCCAAAATATCTCATATTTGGGTCATCTGGTAAAAAGCCTGACATAGTTATCGATGATGCTGTCAATATGAATATAAAAATCGTTCGAAATGCTGATCAGTGCTTGATATATGATCAGCCACCTCCTCACGGCGACTTGACTTGGCAAATGTTAGTAGAATGGTGGGGAAAAAAGAATAATGTTGATCCAAAGGATGATAAAGTAAGACAAGAGTTTGGTTTCCGGTTAAGAGAATCTCTCCAATCAGGGCCCGAAATTTTGTTATTTGATACATATTTTAAGTTTTTTCGAAAGAAATATGGAAAGAATTTACCTGCTTTAATTCCTCAAGTTTATCTTCATTATGATCCTCGCACACGTAATAAACGAGGTAAACCAGTGTTAGTTCGTCAACGAATGGATTTCCTGCTACTTCTAAGAAATTCAATTAGAGTTGTTTTGGAAATCGACGGTAAGCAGCACTATGCTAATGAAAATGGACAAGCAGTACCATCACGTTATGCAGAAATGGTTTCGGAAGATCGTAGAATGCGTTTGTTAGGGTATGAAATATATCGGTTTGGTGGAGAAGAATTTATTAACTCAGAGAATGCTATAAATATGATCACAAATTTCTTTAATGAATTATTTTTGCGTTATGAAATAAAACCCGATCATGGTGACTGAGCGCCCAACTTAACCTGCAGCGGACTTGGCTCAATTTAGGTAATATGTGGTTGTATTTGCCGAGTTTGGTTCGGGTAAATGTAGCAGTCGGAACCGAAACATCAAACAGATGACCTGGCATTTGACTCGATCTCATTCACGAACAGCGCCGGCTGATGTGTGCCAGTTGTTTTCCGAAGGACCCCTGGCGCGTGCCATACATACCTTTCAACTGCGCTCTCCGGCTGACCACTCCGCTACCTTCACGCGTAATAAGGTAAATTGAACACGATCTTAGGGGGAAAAACATTTCCGCAGCGTATCTCGCCTTTGCAGGCGCTCAGCCTGGCACGGCAGCCGTGCTTCCTATCGCCTTGCTCTAATCTTGAATTGTTTCATTACGAAAAATTTCTAAATTGATGCTTTTCCCGCCATTACTTCAGAATGGGTTAAAGTCTTCGACTGACTTATAAGTTCCTTAAAAGTAATAAGAAATTTTTATTGGTATCAATCTCGTAAGATTTGACCTATAATAGCATCATATTCCAATCACTTTTCTAATAATTGGTATTCTTATATAAGAGTTTCTATTATTTGTGTTTAGCACCTGGGTTAATTTTGGAGGTTGAAATGAAACAAAAGCATTTATTTTTATCGTTTCTTCTCATTATTAGTGTTGTAATATCCGGGTGTACTACTTCTTCAGAAAGTATTGGTTTAACAGGGGTAGAATCACAAGTAAATGCACCGCAATCCACTTTATTTACTCACGAAACAGAAATACCCATTACCCTTGATTCATCATGGGTGTCACCGATAGATGGAATGGCTATGGTTTATGTTCCTGCAGGCGATTTTATTATGGGGACAGTCGAGCAGTCGGAGTATTATGTGAGTTTTCAACAGCGCACGGTAACTTTAGACGATTTTTGGATCGACAAGACTGAAGTTACCAATGCTATGTTTGCAGCATTCGTTAATGACACAGGCATCCAGACCGCAGCAGAAAAAGTGGGATTGTCAGGGGGGATTCCTGGTTCAGGAGGACCTGAATTAATCGATGGTGCAAATTGGAGGAATCCGTTAGGACCGACTATAAACTTTTCTGTTTATGAAAATCACCCCGTTGTAAACGTAAATTGGTATGACGCAATGGCTTATTGTAAATGGGCAGGAAGAAGATTGCCAACTGAGGCGGAGTGGGAAAAGGCAGCACGCGGGACGGATGGTCGCTCTTATCCTTGGGGGAATACACCTCCCACAGGAAATCTTGTAAACTTTGCAGATGTAAACGCGAACAACCCATGGGCTGATAAAAACATAAATGACGGTTATGCAAATTCTTCTCCTGTAGGTTCTTATCCTGATGGTATGAGCCCTTACGGAGCATTGGATATGGCAGGCAATGTGCATGAATGGGTTGATAATTGGGAAGAAGGCAGCTTTTCAATATCAGAAAATCCACTGAGTGAATCATCCGATGAAGAATTCAGAACGATGCGCGGAGGTTCATGGAATGATGGATCATATTTAATTCTTGCATCAAGTCGTGTAGTTTATCCCATCAGAGGCCCTTCTCCACTAACTGGTTTTCGGTGTGCAATTTCAGGTAAATATCCAATTACTCCAACAACTTCTACCGCAATACCTCTCTCACCCGAGGAAAGGATGAAAGCTGACGAAGTTTTTTCAAATGGCAGTGTGGTTTACATCTATGATATACAACCATTTATTGTATCAATGGAGGATTTATACGAAATCGAATTCACACTTCAATACATACTTTCAAAGAAAGCAATGGTACCTGGAGATCCAATGTTACTTGGTTGGATGTACAATGACGGTGTTGGAATTCAATTGGTAATTTCCGATGTCCCAGTTATTGTGGACTGGGTAAGTGAAAAAGGCGAATTCACAGTTAAACTCGTTCCACAAGAAATTGGAAAACCAGAATACTTAGAATTTGCGATTATTGGTATTGAAAATAACAATTTTATCGCTCTAAGTAATCTCGTGCGAATTGAGATTACACCTTAGTTATTTTCATCATTATATTTATGCAACAACTTGGATCTTTCAAAGATACTTAAAACTCCGACGACCCTTCTCACCACCATTCCGCACTTCACCTTCCGTCATTCCGTCCTTTGCGGATGGCTCAGCCCTTGCAGCTTACAAAGCGGAAGAACATCCGCATTGTACCGTACCCGGACAATTTGCTACTGCGGAAAAGCATCCGCAGTCATCCCGGTTTTAGCAAACCCCAACATATAATCCTTTGGGGTTTGCTAAAACCGGGTAACGCAAATTTGGCGCTAGCTGCTGCAGGCTGGCCACCGCTGCACTCCTCCACTCCTCCAGTGTTCACCGCGTCACTTCTACTCAGCAAATCGTGGATCATCCAACACCGAGCTCCAAGCCACACCGGCACCCTGGATCGATCCAATACGTGTCTTAGATCACTCACCAGCCGGATGGGCAGACCTCCCCCGCCGTTCCGGACGATGTCGTCCTGCCCACCGGTTTTCGACACTTGCAAACGTGCGCAGTGAAACCGCCGCCACATCCAATCCCGAAACGATCTCGATTGCAAACCCTCGATGTGGTTAAACCCGTTCGCCCGGCCGGACGCTTTGCCCGTCGTTCCTCCTACCGCAGCGCCGGCCGACCTCACTTGTCCACTTCCAAACAATCTCCATAATTCACCAGCTCCATTACTGCCATCACCCCCCCGCATCCACGCCACATCCCATCCAAAACCTAATCCGCAGATACGCCGGCCAACATCCAGCTCCACAGCCACAGCATATCCCCGACTTATCCGCAGAGAATCCCGACGACAACCCTTCCCTGACCCAATCTCAATCACCCCCCGATCCGCAGATACGCCCGACGACATCTCATCTCTATCCCGATCTTCAGCCCTCAGAATCCGCAAACAGCTCAGTGGATTACCACTCAGCTTCCCCGATAAGCTCCACAGGTGCACATCACGCGGGACTTATCGCGTAATGTGCCCTGTTCCGCCCGCCGCTCACGTACGCTCCTTTAACGGCATTAGGTAATTCGTAAAAATAATCCCTTTAATTTCTTGTAATCTATTTTAATTTTATGTATTATTATTATTGACATTTGGGGGTTGTTTAGACATCAAACCTCTGATGTTCTTTGGATATTAGGTTTTTCCAGAAAGTAAAAATTCATAATGGAATTTGGGAGTTTATCAATCCAATTTTAGGGAGGGTAAGATGAGTATAAATAAGAAAATGGTTGCGTTTTTCTTTGTCATGTTATTTGTTTCATTAATATTTATTGTCAAGCCAGTAAAAGCAGACACAATTGTTAAAAATGGGACATTAGCTTCAAATGAAACTTGGACATCCAATAACATTTATTATATTAATGGTGATTTCACAATTCCATTTGGAATTGAACTTACGATTAGTCCGGGTACTATAATTAAAATTGTTGATAATGTTCGTATTTTTGTCAATGGCAATCTGACCTCTGTTGGTGAAACAGAAAAGATAATTTATTTTACATCTTATAAAGATGACATTCTTGGGGGTGATACTAATGGAGATGGGCTCACATTTCCTGCAATAAATGATTGGGGATGGATTGAATTTGGCCCAGATAGTTCTGGTTCTTTTGATTACACAACTATTAGATATAGCGGTAACTATAATGCCACATATAGAGTTGGTGCAATTTTTGCAAATAATAGTAACTACAAATTCCCGATTGTTGGTGACAATGTAATTCTGGAAAATAATGCAATTAATGGTATTCATCTGCCGGGTGGAACCATTCCTCTTTCTACTTCCAAAACTTTACCTAACTATCCAGCTGCTCCTTATTATTTATCTGGTGACCTAACAATTCCTTTTGGAAGTAACCTCACATTAGAGCCAGGTACTTTTTTCAAAATTTCCGATAATGTTCGTATTTTTGTCAATGGAAGTCTTAATTCTATTGGTGAATCCAGTAAAAGAACTTATATTTCTTCATATAAAGATGACACTCTTGGGGGTGACACAAATGGAGATGGGCTTACTTCCCCTTCTATAAATGATTGGGGATGGATTGAATTTGGTCCAGATAGTTCTGGTACCATTAATTTCACGACACTCAGGTATGGAGGGAGAATTGGAGCTACTTATCGAGGTGGTCTATTAATCAATGGCGGTTCTATTACAGTTACTCAAACTATAATAACTAAAAATAATATGGGTATCGAAGTTAATGATGCCCAAGCAATAAGTATTCACACCTCTTCGATTTATTCTAATCTCGCATTTGGAATAAAAAATAATCAATCAGGAATTTGGGTTGATGCCACTAATAATTGGTGGGGGCATATATCTGGTCCCTTAGACACAAGTTCAGCAGACGGTCTTTACAATCCTTCTGGATTAGGTGATAAGGTAACTGATTATGTTGATTATTACCCATGGACAACAGGTATTAATTATACAGATTTCATTTATCTGCCAATACTTCTGAAATGATTTATTAATAATCACTAAATATCAAACATTAATTTATATATATCCATCAAAATAAAAAGAATCCTGGAATCGTGAATGGTTCCAGGATTTTTTTTGGGGGGGACACACCCGAATGGTACGCTCGCCAGGCCAAGAACTTCTCAAAATCTGCGGATAAAAGACTCGCGGGAAAGCATCTGCAGCTTTTACCGCAAATTTTGAGCCTCTGTTTTGGACCTGTCTCCCGCTGCCGCCGATTGCACATTCAGCCAAAAAATGCAAGTTTTGGAGTACCAAAACTGCTCCTCTTCGTTCCGCCCGAAGGTGCATTTTTTGTCTGTTAATGTGCAATGCGTCAAATTGCAGGGTTGCAGTTTTTGGCGGCAGGTTTTAAAAGCCCCCCAAAAAAATCAAAAAATTAGAAAGGTTCAAAAAAATGGTAAAAATTCACTTTGGCGGTTCCCGCTCCCTCTCTCAAAATCACTTTTCTTTTGTCTCTCAGGTTGTCCAGGCTTCTCTTTCTGCTGGTGCTTCCGTTCATGTTGGCTGCGCTGTTGGCGCAGATCAGGCCGTTGTTCATTCTGCTCTGTCTGTTCCTTCCTCTCTTTTTGTTTTCGCTCAGTTTTCTCAGTCCGATCAGGGTTCTTTCTCTGGTTCCGCTGTCCAGTCGGTTCTGTCTGCGCAGGCTGCCGGTGCTTCGGTTTCTTTTCTGGCTGGCGGTCCGCTTTCCATCCCTCTCCGCGCTCGCTTGCTCCGCCGTTCTGTTGCTGCGCTGCGTGGCTGTTCTTTCGCCGTTTTCTTTTTATCGAATCAAATTATTTCACAAAAAATTATTTGTTATAATTTTTTTACAAATTTTGAAAAAATTCCTATTTTTTTCCAATTTTCCAAAATAGTAATTTAATTAATAATCAAAAGATAGAACATTAACAAGTAAAGATTTTACATGCCAGAAAATTTTGTTAGGAAAATAAAAAATCAAAAAAAGGGAAATTTACTGGAAAGGAAAACTGGATCAAACAATTTCTTTGATCCAGATTCTTGTTGTCTAAAATTTATTCAATTATTTTTATAAATTTTAGACTCTTTTTGTGGCGAGAGTGGGACTTGAACCCACGACCTATGGCTTATGAGTCCACTGCTCTGCCAACTGAGCTACCTCGCCTGAACGTTCGGTATTTTACTATAATCAACGATTGGTGTCAATTGATGATAATTTTGGTTTCACCGACTTTTTTTAACAATCCAAAAAATCCTTAATATCAAAACCTTGAATCTTTCTAAGAACTGCTTAGTTTTCGTTTTTAGCATGTTAAGGTACAGAGTTTTTTTAAGATTTTTTGCAAAAATAATTTTCACATTAAGGTTATTTGAAAATTATTATTTCTATTTTTTGAAAAAGATGTAATTTGATATGTTCAATTTTTTCAGTCTTTTGCTTAAGGGAGATCAAATATGAATATACTTAAATTGCACAAAGTTACGATAAAAATCAAATTATTTTTGAATTAAAATCCCAATTCCTTCTTCTTCAACGATACAAACCGTCCCTCACCCCTTCCGATCACAATATGGTCCAGGACTTCAATGTCCAGCAGTTTTCCGGCCTGTACCGCTGCTCTGGTCAGGTTGATATCCTCCGGGCTGGGGGATGGGTCTCCACTGGGGTGATTGTGGATCATGATAATCGCCGCGGCATTCAGTCGGATGGCTTCTTTGAATAACTCTCCAATTCGCACGGTTGAAGAATTCAAGGAACCCGTATAGAGGTTGACCATCTTTTGAAATCGATTACGCGTATCTAAAAGGATCACGCGCAATTGTTCCTGATCCAGGGCAGCCATTTCGTATTGGACGTACTTTGCAACCTCCTCAGGGCTGTGGAAGGAAACCTCCAGGTTCTCTTTTATTTGTAATTTTGCCAACCGATTCCCGATTTCTATGGCTGCTTTTATTTGTGCAGCTTTTGCTTTACCCAGTCCGTGTTCCTGGCAAACCTCTTCATAGCTAGCTCGGTGGAGTCCCATCAACCCGTGATATGTATGCAATAGACGTTGCCCCACCATGACGGCACTTTCACCCTGAACCCCAACCCGCAAAATAATCGCCAGCAATTCGGCTTCACTTAAGGCAGCAGGACCATATTCAGCCAGTCTTTCACGCGGTCTTTCATTCTGATCAAGATCCTGGATCCGGTAAATGCGATTGTTCATCGATAACCTCTTTGTTCATTTGATTTGTCAGTCTGAATTAATGTACCGAAAAACTAAAATAAAATCAAGCGCAGCGACCTGCGAAAATTTGCATCCATGCTATAATTTCAGGATGGAGAATGTATGAATTTCGATTTATCCTCTATGAATAGTTATGTCTTAATCGCGACTGCTTTTGCAGCAGCATTTTTAGCCACTTTATGGGTGAGTCTGATTATCTGGACGATACGTGATGTTCGACGGCGTTCCAAAGATCCGATGGCTCGCATACTGGCTGTTCTCATCGTGGCGCTGTTATTCCTGCCTGGAATGCTGATTTACGCCATTCTCAGACCCGCAAGAACGCTCGATGAAGAATTCCAGCAGTCTCTGGAAGAAGAAGCTTTATTGCAGACAATTGAGGATATCCCCTTGTGCCCGGGTTGCTCCAGAAAAGTGCAACATGATTGGATCGTTTGCCCCAATTGCCAGACGAAATTAAAGAAAAAATGCCATCATTGTAAAGCACTGATGGAATTACCCTGGAATATATGCCCTTATTGTGGCACGCCTGTCCCTGGTATGCGCAAAGAAACGACTCCCCTGGAGGAATTGCTACCTCCCATCAACCCCACACTGTTCGATGACCTGGAAGGTCAGGAACAATCCACCGAGGTTTCATAAAAGTGATTAATTCTCTAAAGCCAATTGAACCTGTTGATTATTTGGTCATTGGACACATCACACAGGATGTAGTTCCTGATGGATTTGTGCCAGGCGGGACTGCTTCTTATTCTTCCTTAACCGCGCATGCTTTTGGACTGAGCGTTGGGATCTTAACTTCCTATGCCCAGGATGTCATTTTGCCTGATTTGAAGGATATTCAGGTTGTCAGTACGATCAGTGAAAATTCAACTGTTTTTGAAAATAAGTACACAAAAGAAGGCAGACATCAACGCATCTTAAGCCGCGCGGAAATTTTACATCCCAACCAGATTCCTCAAACCTGGGCTTCCCCCAAAATTGTACATCTGGGACCGATTGCAGATGAAGTTGATCCATCCTTCCTGAAGGCTTTCCCCAATTCATTCGTAGGTGTCACACCACAGGGTTGGTATCGCACCTGGGATGCGGATGGCAAAATTAGTTTTAAAAATTATATTGAAGCCAAACACTATCTTCAATATGCGGATGCTGTTGTCCTCAGCATTGAAGATCTTCAATTCGATGAAAGTATCATAGCCGATCTGGTATACGGGATTCGTGTCCTTGCGATCACGGAAGGATCGTGTGGTGCCAGAGTGTATTGGAATGGTGATGTGCGTAATTTCCGGGCACCAGAAAAAGAAGAGGTAGATGCAACCGGAGCTGGGGATATTTTCGCTACATCTTTTTTCATACGCTTGATTCAGACAAAAGATCCGTGGACTTCAGCCCGATTTGCTACATATATTGCTGCAAATTCAGTAACACGAAGAGCAATGGAAGGCCCCCCAACAGATGCAGAAGTTCAAGAAAATTTAATTGAGATTATTTAAATTAATCAGGAACATATGGCAAAAATATTCACATTAGTCAATCAAAAAGGCGGAGTAGGCAAAACAACTACAGCCATCAATCTGGGAGCTTACCTGGGATATTTTGGTCAGAGGGTCTTATTGGTCGATTTAGATCCGCAGGCGAATGCTACGTCATCACTCGGGATCGATAAAAATACAGTCAAACATGGTACCTACGAAGTCCTGATTGGATCTCAGCCAATCGCCCCTAACATTTTGCATAATCCTCGTTTAAAAATATCATTATTACCGTCTTCGCCCTCCTTAGCAGGAGCGGAGATTGAATTGATTGATCTGGATAATCGCGAGTTTTTATTAAAGCGAGCACTCACCAATATTTCAGATCGATACGACTATATTCTGATCGATTGTCCCCCATCCTTGTCATTGTTGACTGTCAACGGTTTGATTGCTGCGGAATCTGGTGTCATTATTCCGGTGCAATGTGAATATCTTGCGTTGGAAGGTTTAGGGCAATTAACACAGACGATCCGCAAAGTGCAGGAATCTTTATATCCAGATTTACAAATTAAAGGTGTCGTTTTGACAATGTTCGATGGACGGACGCGCCTGGCACTGGATGTTGTCAGTGAAGTGCAACGTTATTTTTCAGATCAGGTTTACCAGACTATAATCCCCCGCAGTATTCGTTTGGCAGAGGCGCCTTCATATGGAACACCGATATCTGCTTTTGCCCCTGAATCAACAGCTGCGAAAGCATATGCAGCTTTGGCTAAGGAAATCTTAGCACAAGACGGTATAATAATTCCAGTAATTGAGGAATGAGGTTCTAAATGGCAAAAAAACCAGGATTAGGTAGAGGATTAGATGCATTAATACCAGGTTCCAGACCCTTTCAAACGCAAGAGGAACATCAGGCATCTGAATTGCCCATCGAAAAAATTCTTCCTAATCCTCATCAGCCGCGCACCAATATGGATGATGAAGAACTTCAAGAACTGGCACAATCCATCCGGGAACATGGCATTATTCAACCACTGCTGGTCATTCCTAAAAATGACCACGAAGAATACGTATTAATTGCCGGAGAACGCCGCTTGCGCGCAGCTAAATTGGCTGGTTTACAAAATGTTCCTGTTATTTTCAGACAGGCCAGTGAACAGGAACACCTTGAATTGGCCTTGATCGAGAATGTCCAGAGAGCAGATTTATCTCCTCTTGAAACAGCGGATGCTTATCAACAATTAATCAGTGAATTTAATTTGTCGCATGAGGAAATAGCAAAACGGGTCGGTAAAAGCAGAGTCTCGGTAACTAATACCATTCGATTATTGAAACTACCAGAAAAAGTAAAACTGGCATTGGCAAAAAATGAAATTTCTGAAGGACATGCCCGGGCACTTTTAGCATTGGCAACACCTCAGGCACAATCCGCAGTTTTAGATATCGTGATAAAAAATAATTACTCCGTTCGACAAACCGAGGAATTGGTTAAAAAATATAGCGGTGATCGGGAAACAAAATCTCCCCCAAAAGTCAAAGATCCTGAAATCAAAGCCCTGGAAGAACGCTTTCAAGACAAATTGGGTATGCGTGTCAATTTAGACCATCGGGGGGATAAAGGCAAAATTATCATTCATTATTATTCAAATGAGGAACTGAACTCGTTAATAGACCGTTTTATTGAGGATTAATCTTTATGTTAATTCTTCAGAATGCACGAATTTTAGGATCCGAAAAACATTCCGGCATATCTGAAGCCCTGGCTATCCACGCCGGGATGATTGTGGCTGTTGGTAGAAATGCTGATGTCTTATCATTGGCAGATCGAAACTCGGAAATCCTGGACATGCATGGAAAGACCATCCTGCCTGGACTGACTGATTCTCACATCCATCTACAACATTTGGGTAGAAGTCTCACGATGGTCAACTGTGAAACCGACCAAATCCAGGATTGTTATGATCGCTTGAAAGCCAGAGCAAATAGTACCACTCCTGGTGATTGGATCCTCGGTCATGGTTGGAATCAGAATCAATGGTCAGGTGGATTTAACGATATAGCCTTACTGCATCAGGTCTCTGAAGAACACCCCATCTTTATCACAGCCAAGTCTTTACACGCTGCCTGGGCAAATAAACGTGCGCTTGAAATCGCAGGGATCACACGTGAAACAACTGACCCTCCGGATGGAATCATCGGAAGAAATGATGAAGGTTATCCAAACGGCTTATTGTTCGAAAACGCCATGGGATTGATGAATGAATTCATTCCTGCCCACTCCGGTCAAACACTGGTAGTTAATCTACACGCAACCCAAACAGAATTATGGAAAACTGGTATCACCGCTGTTCATGATTTTGATGGCGCTGAATGTTTTTCAGCATTACAGCAGTTAGATCGTCAAAATAAATTAAGACTGAGAATTGTAAAAAGCTTGCCTTTACAGAATTTAGAAGCAGCAGTCCAAACCGGACTTCGAACAGGTTTTGGATCGGATTTCCTGCGCATTGGCTCGGTTAAGCTGTTTGCGGATGGCGCGCTCGGTCCCCAAACGGCAGCTATGTTGGAAGCGTATGAAACAAATCCTGACAACACTGGCATTCTCATGCTCTCCAGAGAAGAAATCACACAGTATGGGAAAACGGCAACCCAAAATGGTCTCTCCCTCGCGATCCATGCGATTGGCGATAGAGCGAACCGGGAAGTCATCGATGCTTATTCAGAGATCAGGCAATATGAACAGGAAAATCATTTGCCAGGTTTAAACCATAGAATAGAACATGTTCAACTGCTTGCAGAACAAGATCTCAACCGGTTGGCTGAAAATAGGGTTATCGCATCCATGCAACCAATTCATTTAGTGTCTGATATGCATACTGCCGACCGATTTTGGGGCAAGCGATCACGCTATGCCTATGCTTTCAATAGCCTTTTGCAAAATGGAACAAAACTCATTTTTGGATCTGACTCACCGGTCGAATCATTTAATCCTTTCTTGGGTATGTTTGCAGCGATGACGAGATCTAAATTTGAACATCCCCCCTCCAGGAGTTGGTATCCCGAGGAGAAAATACCATTGGAAGACATCCTGGCCGCTTATACGATTAATCCCGCCATGGTCGTTGATTGGGATGATAAAATCGGTAGTATTTCAGCCGGCAAATTCGCAGATTTAATCGTTATACCGGTCAATCCATTTGAAATTGACCCTTGTGAAATTAAAGATTTATTACCTGTTGCAACCATGGTTGCAGGTCAATGGGTCTGGCTAAAGGACGAATTATAATGGCTATCAGAAAGAAACCCGTTTCTCCAGAAATCTTAGTACCAAGAATTGGAGAATATTTAGTTCAAAAGAAAATAATTACTTTGCCTGAACTTAATAAAGCCTTATTCATTCAACTGGAAAAGACAAAAAGGGGGGAGGAAATGCCACTTGGAAAAATCCTGGTGGAGATGAAATTAATCGACCAGGAGACTCTGGACGAAACAATCACAGTACAACTCATTCGATTTCGAGATGCACTTGAACAAAGCAACCGCGAACTGGAACTTCGTGTGCAGCAAAGAACCGCTGAATTGCAGAATGCGCTGAACAAAATTAATGAATTAAACCAACTTAAAAATAATTTTATCTCCAATATCTCCCATGAATTAAGGACGCCTCTCACCCACATAAAAGGCTACCTTGATTTAATGATTTCGAATGACCTGGGTCCATTATCAGACGATCAAAATCAAGTTTTGGAAATCATGGGTAAAGCAACCAATCGATTGGAACGATTAATTGAGGACCTGATTATGTTTACGTTCGCGGAACATGAGCAGGTAATGATCTCACCCAGTGAATTCGATCTGGTGGCAGTCACCCATGAAATAATCACAAATTTCCAAACTGCTTTCACACAAAACCAATTCAAGCTAGATGTATTTCCTGAAACGAAATCCGCTCTCGTTTACGCCGATCAAAAAAAAATCGCCTGGGTAATTAATCAACTGATTGATAATGCGATTAAATTTTCAAGAAAAGAAGCATTGGTTGAGATATCCATTTCATTGACAAAGGAAACCGTGAACCTCAAAGTCAAGGATAACGGGATTGGCATCCAGAAGGAGCGAATTCACGAAATTTTTGAGCCATTCCACCAATTGGACAGCTCTTCTACCAGGAAAGCTGGTGGAGTTGGTCTGGGACTTGCACTAGCTAAGAAGATAATTGAATCACATGGTGCTACACTTAATGTAGATTCTAACTTTGATGTTGGCAGTACTTTTGATTTTTCATTAAATAGATTGAAATAATACATATGATCGAGCCTTTATTACCCATAAAAACGGAAACCCTCTATTCGTTAAGTAAGATATGTTGGGAATCTTCAAATTGGAAGCAGGCTCTGGATGTGATTTGCAGTGAAATTCGACCCTATTTCATTTTTGACAACCTCGCTGTCTATCTATTCAATGAATCCCATTCTGACCTGGAGATTTCCTATGCACGAGCGACAGGACGTGGAAAAAATAAAGAAGCGGATGTTGCCTGGGGCGAAAGTATTATTTCAGACGTGATAAAAAATAATCGTACGATTCTTTCCGAACCTTCGGAAGAAGAATCGGACCGATTGAAACGACCTCACATTCTGGCAATACCCCTGCAATCCAAAAAAGCTGAGCTCGGTGTTGTTGTTATCATCCGCTTTGGGACGCCAATCTTTACCAGAGATCATATTAATTTTGCTGAGTTTATGTCTTCACAAATTTCATCCATGATCCTCAGACAAGAACGTGAGTCTATGATCAATCAGTTGCAGGAGCATATTCAAACGCTGCAAATACAGGACGATTTTATATCAACCCTATCGCATGAATTGAAAAATCCAATTGGTTTTATTAAAGGCTACACGACCACATTACTTCGCCAGGACACAAGTTGGAGTATAGAAAATCAAAATGAATTTTTACAGATTATTGATCAGGAAACCGATCGATTGAAAGAATTAATTGATAATCTGTTAGATTCATCGCGGTTGCAATCCGGGAAGACAACGTTGAATATTCAGTTGTTACGAATTGATGCCCTGCTGAATGATGTCATTTCCCATGCCAGGATCCACCATCCAGATCTTCAGATAAATCTTGATATTCGCCAGGAATTGCCAATGCTTAAAGGAGATCCCAGGCGATTGAAACAGGTGTTCGATAACCTGGTTTCAAATGCAGCAAAATATGCCCCTGGAAAACCCCTGTTATTTCGAATCTACAAAGAACCTCAAGGTATCACCATTGATGTAAAAGACAGCGGCCCTGGAATCCCGAAGAAAGACCTGGAAAAGGTATTTGAACGATTCTATCGATCTGAAGCACACAACCAGGACACACGCGGGTCTGGGTTAGGATTATTTATATGCAAGAAAATTGTTGAAGCACATCAAGGTCAAATTAACGCAACGTCCCCTCCTGGCAAAGGAACAACGATCCATGTGTTTCTCCCTTTTATCGAAATGTAGCATGATTTTCACCTGGAGGTTCTGATGACAAAAGGTACAAAAATTTTAGTAGTGGATGATGAAAAACTTTATCGGCATCTGCTTGAGATTAATTTAGGTACTGAAGGGTATGAAGTTATTACAGCAACGAATGGAGAAGAGTGCCTTGATCTCGTGTCAAAGAAACATCCCGATCTTGTCATTCTTGATGTGATGATGCCAAGATTAGATGGATTTTCAACCCTTGAACGAATTCGCCAATTCAGTGAAGTTCCAGTTATTATGCTGACCGGAAAAAATGAAGAAAAAGATCGCGTAAAGGGACTCAATTCTGGGGCAGATGACTATGTCGCAAAACCCTTTTCTGCCACTGAGTTAATTGCCCGGGTTCGATCCGTCTTACGTAGATCACTTTCAACCGAAACATCCAAAGCGACCCGTTTTTTTGAACACGGTGATCTTAAAATTGACCTGGCTCGTGCAGAAATCTGGCGGGAAGAATCCCCTATTTTCTTGTCTGCAACAGAATATAAATTATTAATCCAATTTGCTCATAACGTTGGTAAAGTATTATCGGCAGAAGAATTACTTTCAGCAATCTGGGGTCCACAATATCGCCAGGATAAAGAGATTCTCTGGGTAAGTATAGCCAGATTGAGACAAAAAATAGAAAAAGATCCTCATAATCCCAACCACATTGTTACTCGGTCGGGTCTTGGGTATCTGATGCCCCCTATGGATGGATTAAAATCATAAAAGAGGAAAAAATGATTACCCAATTTGAAGAAAAAGGTAAAATATTTACCACCAAAATAACAAAAGATCAAAGAGAAGTAATTATTCAAACAACCACGCAAAAAATTAGAGGGTTTTTTTACGTTCGAATGGATTTGCGTTTATTGGATGAATTAAATGAAAGCAATCATTTTTTGGCTTTGACAGATGTTGAAATCCTGGATGTCAATGAAAAAGTAATTTATAAATCAAATTTTCTTGCCGTCAATACAGACCAGATTATCTGGATATTGCCCGTAGATGAAATGATAGAGGAATAATGGTGAGATATAAATGAACCCAACTGATTTCATGAAGTTAAAACAACATATTCTGACGTTGATCTTCAGAGAGCTTGAAAATAAACGCCCCCCTTATCGTGACCGGGATGAATTTGTAAGAAACACGCTTAAAGTTGTTTATGAATCTCTGAATATTAAGTTACCTCAAACGATTCAGGACCAATTATTCAAAGAAATTTTAGATGAAATTTTAGGCTTTGGACCCCTTCAATCCTTATTAGAAGATCACACCATCAGTGAAGTGATGGTAAATGGTCCGCATTCGGTTTATATTGAACAAAATGGAAAATTAGTTAAGACCGGAATCAAATTCGAAGATGATGATGCAATTTTGAGGATCATAGAAAAGATAATCATGCCGCTAGGTCGAAGAATTGATGCAGATACACCTACCGTTGATGCTCGTCTCCCGGATGGATCACGTGTGAATGCGGTCATTCCTCCGGTTGCGATAGATGGTCCAACCATTACAATACGAAAATTTGAGAAAGGCAGACTATCGATTGATCAACTGATTGAGTTTGGCTCTGTTACCAGCAATATGGCTAAATTTCTGGAAGCTTGTGTTATTTCCAGACTAAATATTATGATTTCGGGTGGTACCGGTTCAGGAAAAACTACACTTTTAAATGTGTTATCACGTTTTATCCCTTCATCTGAACGGATTGTGACCATCGAAGATGCCGCTGAATTACAATTGCAACAGGATCATGTGGTCCGTATGGAAACAAAACCACCAAACATCGATGGAAAATATCAGGTGTCCATTCGTGAATTGGTGAGGAATTCTTTGCGTATGCGCCCAGATCGAATTGTTGTTGGTGAGGTTCGAGGAGGAGAAGCGTTGGATATGCTACAGGCAATGAATACCGGGCATGATGGTTCATTAACAACCATACACGCAAACTCCCCTCGTGATGCACTTTCCAGATTGGAGACATTATGCTTGATGGCAGGTATGGATTTACCAGTTGGCGTTATTAGGGAGCAAGTAGCCAGCGCAGTTGATTTAATCGTGCAACAATCACGTTTAAGTGATGGTAGTCGAAAAATAACCTCCATCACTGAGGTCGCTGGCATGGAAGGTCAAACAATCGTGATGACCGATATCTTCAAATTTGAAAAAACTGGTATCACACCCGAAGGAAAAGTGATAGGTGAGCTCAAGCCAACAGGAATTCGCCCGTTCTTCACACCTCGTCTGGAACAAAATGGATTTCATCTCGGTCCTGAGGTCTTTGGGGCCAGTGTTGCGCAAATTTTAGCTTCTGGACGGCAACGACGTTAAATTCCTGCTATAATTTTTTAAAGAATTTTGTCTAATCGAAGGATAAGGACACCATTATGAAAAACAATAAACTTTACGTACAAATTCGTAGTAAAAAATTAGGGATTTTATTAATGGATGCTCGTCTCTCAAAAAAATCCTCGGTCATTGATATTTCAAAACAAACAGGAATTGCTGAAGATCGATTGATACAATTTGAAAATGGCTCTTTATCCCCCAGCTTGCCTGAATTAGAAATTCTGGCATATACCTATAATCTGCCAATGGATCATTTTTGGGGAAAACAAATTTTAAAATCAGATGCAAATGATGAATTGGAAGAAAAATTTCAAACATTATTGAAGATTAGAAACAAAATTATTGGTGCGAATATTAAATCGAAGTGTCAGGAACAACAGATAACAAGTGAGGATCTCGCTGCGAAATGCGAGATTGACAATGATCAGCTATCCAGGTATGAAAATGGTGAAGCAGAAATTCCAGTTCCTATACTAGAGATTATTGCCAAATGCTTAAATTGCCAGATCGAAGATTTCTTTGATAATCAGGGAAAAATTGGAGCCTGGCGAAAAGAAAATGCGGAAATTAATAGTTTGAAAGAATTACCACAGGAATTTAGAGAGTTTATTACCAAACCTATTAATGCACCCTATCTGGATCTGGCGATGAAATTAAGTGAATTAGATGTCAAAAAATTACGTCTGGTTGCAGAAGGACTGTTAGAAATAACTTTATAATTGCTATGAGCACGAATGCTGATATATCCAGAGCAAATAATCTCTTTAAACAAAAAAAATATGTAGAAGCTGCCAATTTATTTGAAATAATTGCCGCTGCATATCAGGAATTAAACCAAGTTTGTGAATCAACTGAGATGAAGAATAACGCCAGCGTTGCTTACCTGATGGCTGGTGATCCGCAAAAGTCTTATGATTTATCAAAAGACACTCACATGTTTTTTGAAGAAATCAAAGATTGGAAAAATTTCGGTTTGGCTTTGGGAAATCAGGCTTCTGCATTGGAAAATCTGGGTAAAAAAGACCAGGCATTAGCATATTATCAAATTGCTGCCGATAAATTAAAACTGGCTGGTGAGAAAGAATCCAGAGCTTATGTACTGAAAAGAATTTCAGCCCTTCAAATCCAAAAGGGAGACCCATTGGATGCCCTCGGTAGTATGACTGCAGCGTTGCATAATCTACCGGAACTTTCCAGGAGAGAAAAAATTCTAAAAAAATTAACCGACCTGGTTATAAAAATTGGTTCTCGATAAAATTACACTTTACCAATGTATTCTTCATTAGAAATTCGCCCAGCGTCTGCAAGTGATCAAGCAAAGTTAAATTTTTTTTTAAGATTTGAATTTTTTATTCATCAACATTTAGATTGGCAGCCTGTTCTTGATTGGTTGGGATTCCAACCTTTTTACCTCGCCATTCATGATGGTGAAATCATTGCATGTTTAGCTGCGCCAAGCGAAGTAAATGATGTTGCCTGGGTGCGATTATTTGCCTGTTCATCCTTATATTCGCGGGCAGAAATCTGGAATCTGCTGTTTGACAGGATAACCACCTCATACCAGGGAAATGTTTCGACCATTGCTGTACTTGGCATTCATCAATGGTTTGTAGATTTATTATTGAAACAATCCTTTGCAGTTCACCAAAATTTAATCGTGTTTGAGTGGTTTAATCATTTTTTTTCTCAACCACCATCCTTACAAGGTTTAGAGATAAGACCTGCAGCGTATGAGGAACTGAATGAAGTTGCTCTTCTGGATGCCCAGTGCTTTGCGCCAATCTGGCAATTACCTGAATATTCCTTAAAAAATGCTTATGAACAGGCTGGGTATACGACCGTGGCAGTTCATGAAAGAAGAATCCTGGGCTATCAAATGAGTACGGAGTCCTATTCTTCAGCGCATTTGGCCCGTCTGGCTGTTGATCCGCAATTTCAGGGGAAGAATATTGGAAAAGCTTTACTCGTTGATTTATTTTCCCATTATGCAACCACTGGGATTCATAAAATAACTGTGAACACACAGGATGATAATTTTTCATCAAAGGCATTGTATTCCCGTATGGGTTTTATCCAAACGGAAGAAAAATATCCGGTTTTAATTCGAAGAATTTCTTAAATTTTCGATCAAACCTTACATTTCAGGTTGACTTTATCTAATTTGTCCTTAAAATTCCTGTTAAGATGGAGATTTAATAATGGGTAAAAGACAGGAAATCAGGAATAAAAAAATTAAAAAAGCACAAAGTCAACGGCGCATTGTATTATTCAGTGTGGTTGCCGTATCCCTTCTCATTTCAGCATTTGTAATTTATCAATCTCAGAAACCCGTTGGCGATATTAAAACGATTGAAGAGAAGACACGTCCACAAACCGATGGACTAACCATGGGTAATCCTGATGCGGTTGTTGTTGTTGAAGAATTTTCAGATTTTCAATGTATTGCCTGTTATCGTTTTTGGCTGAATTATGAAGAAGACTTCATTAATCGCTATGTGGCAACCGGTGATGTCTTATTCAAGTATGTGCCTTTCAGTTTCCTCGGAAATGAATCGCTTCAGGCTGCGGAAGCAGCCTATTGTGCAGAAGAAGAAGGAAGATTCTGGGATTATCATGATACGTTGTTTCTGAATTGGAATGGTGAAAACACAGGCAACTTCAGTGATAAACGACTGGTGGCTTTTGCCGGTTCGTTAGGGTTGGATGAAAGCAATTTCAGAACCTGTTTAAACAGCAATCGTTATAACAGCGATGTTCAGGAAGGTCTGCGCTACGGAAGAACCTCAGGAGTCAACGCCACCCCAACTTTTTTGGTCAATGGTACACTGGTTTATAGTGATGCTTTATTTTCAACCATTGATGGACTTTTAGGTAAATAATAAATTCAAAAAATCAGGTCTGAAAAGAAGTCTCAAACCTGATTTTTGTAATTAATAAATTCCAAAAAAATTAAATACCCAGATAACCAGAGGTAGAATAATAAAACCAGGCAAAAAATTAGCAACTCTGATTTTTTTCACTTCCAATAAACTGCTCACAGCAATCCCCATCAACATGATTCCCCCAATCGCGCTGAATTCAGCCAATACCTGCTCAGACATGATGAATTGCAATTGGGTTGCTAATAATGAAAGTCCACCCTGATAAACGAGGATTACAAGACTGGAAAATAATACCCCAATGCCAAGGCTGGATGCAAAGGCAATCGCTGCAAATCCATCCATTATTGCTTTAATCACCAGCGTATTATAATCACCGGTCAGTCCATCCTGTATGGAACCCAGAATAGCCATTGGACCAATCGAAAAGAGCAATGACGCTGTCAAGAAACCACGGATGAACTTTGCACTTTCAATTCCTTTGTTCCTGTTAAACTTTCTTTCGAGAAAAACACCCAGGTGGGATAAAGCGTCCTCAATTCGCCACCATTCACCGAATAAAACCCCAATCAACATACTGATTAATACGACAAGCGCATTGCCAGTTTGCATGAATAATCGAATGCCATAAGCAAATGTGAATAATCCTAATGCCAACATCACAGTGTAACGGACTTTTTCAGGCAACCGATTTCCCAACAATAAACCAAAAAATCCCCCTAGCAGAATTGTAGCAACGTTGATAATTGTTCCGGTTAGATGCATCACTTCACCAATGTTTGGTCACCTTTGCCTACGATAAAGTTTTCGTATAATTCTAAAATAAATAACAATGACGATAATCGATTAAGAAATCTTAATAACTCCTGATTCTCAATATAGCCAAGATCCAGAAGCTCTGCCAATCGTCTCTCAGCTCTGCGGACAATCGTCCTGGATAATGCTAAGAAAGCCCCGCCTTTTGTATCTCCTGGAACAATAAATTCAGAAGGAATAGCTGTCTTCTGGCTTATATTTTCAATGGTTGTTTCAATCCATGTAACACTTTCCTGATTAATTGCGCGGAATTTTTCAGCCAATTCTTTTTCTGAAGCTACTTCTCCCATAACAAGATAAAGTTGTTTTTGAACCTTTAAAATAATTTCCTGGGTCTCTATCGAACACACAAAAGCTCTACTTAAGCCTAAAGCAGCACTGGCTTCATCCAGACTCCCAATCGTTTCCATGCGGAGATCATATTTCTTTACACGATCTTTTCCTAACAATCCAGTTGTTCCATCATCACCAGTTTTCGTAAAGAAAGTCATTTTTTCTCTCCAGGCTGTGTAAATCTCCTGTACAAATACCAATATTTCACCGGTGAAAATATATCCATTAATTCACTTTCCCAAATGAACCCATTTTCCAATGTTGCATATTTGTACTTTTGATCCAGAATAGTAATTTGTTGAAGGTATTGCCCTATCTCAGTCTCAATCAATTCATCAATCAATAAACCAATCATCAATCTGATCTGCAGTTGATTATTCATTTGAGGTTGAGAGAATTCAGAATCTGATCGCAAATCAAGAATAAATTGGTTCCACTGGCGGATTCTTACCGGTAATTCTCCGGTAACTTTTTTTTGCCAGTTAGCCAACCATTGATTTTTTAACAATAAAAATTGATTCAAAATTAGATCATTTTTAAAACGAGTGGTATTTTGTAGAATAAAAGATGAGATCAACAATCGACCTGGGCTGATTCTCACTTTGGGTTCTGAGGGGGACAATTTTTTATTGGAAAGATTAAGTTGCCAATAAATCTCGTTTGAAAAAAGAAATAATTCCCAATCTGAAGTTATTTCATTTAAAATTTCATATTCTAAATCAGTCTTCCACATTATTCATCGCCACTTGAACTTTCGAGTGATGGTGTTGTTATGGTCTCAGGTTTTGGTCCGATAATATACCAATTCTTTACAGTCTGAAAACGATCGCTTGTATCAAACATTGGACCAACTGTAACACCTTGAATCTGTGTTGAAATTGCAAAATTGTAAACAGGATAAAATAGTGGAAGTGCTGGGAGTTCTTCTTCAAATATGACCTGGAAATTTCGATAGAATAACGATCTATCAATCAAGTTAGTCGTTATCCTGGCCTGTTCCAGATAATCACTGGCGACAAAATTATCCCATTGTGAATAATTCTGCCCGCCTGTAGCCTGCACCTGGTCCCAAAACGGATAAGGATCAGGATCTGGTGTCCAGGATAAATCCAAGTCAATTAATGCTGCCTGGTATGAACGAGGATTGAGATAAGAATCGATTAATTCAGAATATGATACTCCGCGAATGTTGACAGCGATGTTTAATGCTTCCCAATTCTGTTGAATCATCTCTGCTATTTGACGATGTGTTTCATCGTCAGGATAAAGTAATTCAAATCGAAACTCCACCCCATCTTTTGCTCGAATTGTCGTATTCTCTCCCCCCAGAACATACCCGGCATCTTTGATTAACTGTGTAGCCATATTTTGATCAAATTCTACTGATTTAATACCATCATAATAAGCCCAGGTGCCGGGCAGGATGGGTCCATCTGCAATAATTGCCTGGCTGTAAAAGATTTTATCAACCATTTTTTGACGATTTAAAGCAGATAATAATGCTTTTCTTACATTGATATCCTGGAAGAATGGCACTTCTTGATTTTTAAGGTTGAAGAATATTAGTGTTAATCGAGGTTCCCTTGCGGTATATAAGGCTAAATCAGGATCTATTAATACTTCTCCTAAAATGGAAGAGTCAACTTTGTTAATCCCCAATACCATTCCATCCTGAAAAGCTTTTAGTGCATCTGAAGAATTATCATAATAACGAAAAACCATTTGCTCGATAAGTGGTGGATCTTCAAAATATTCCTGATTAGCTCGCAGAATTACCCCTTTGATTTGATTATTTTCAGTAATTAAACCTTCAAAAGCATAAGGACCACTTCCTACAGGTTGTAAATTAAATCCACTATCAATCATTTGTTCAAAGGAAAGATTACCTAATAAGTGCTCGGGAAGAATGCCGAAGGAAAGATAATCTAAGAATGGTGCAAAAGGTTCTTCCAGACGAAATTGTATGGTTGTCTCACTTAGTGTTTTAACATCCACTTCAGTCCAAAAAGATCGAATATCATCGGGGACAACACCTTCACCGTCTCTGATCATATTGATCGTAAATAAAATATCATTTGTAGTTAGTTGTTTCCCGTCATGCCATTTTACGTCCGGACGTAGCGTAATGTTGTATATGGTTCCATCTTGAGAAATACCGTAAGTTTCTACTAATTCTAATTTTGGTATACCTCGTTCTTCAAAAGTAATCATCCGGCTGAATATCAAACGATTTAACTCACGATCAACTGCATTGTAATAATCTAAAACAGGATTTAACCTCTGAAATTTTCCAACCAATGCCTCTGTGTACACTCCACCTTGTTGTGGCTCAGGAACATCCACAGTAGACGAAGCATCCGGTTTTTCGTTGATTAATAAAATTCCAACAACCAGACCAGTCAAAAAAATGATGAGTAATTGCCAACGTAATTTTTTCATAAGTTTAGTCTTTAAAGAAAATAGGGCGACCATCTTTTTAGTTTTGAATCGCCCAGGATGGTTCTATGAACTTGGTACATCTCTGATGTATGAATCCTAATTTTGAATAATCACAGCTGCAATCGTTAAAATAAAGAATAAAACACTCAATCCAATGGTAATGTAGAATAAGGTTTTTTCAATCCCACGACGTGCTGTAAAAACACCTGAATCACCACCGGTCAAACCACCTAAACCTACACCTTTATTTTGCATAATTACACTGATTATCAGTGCAACAGAAGTTATAATCAAAGCCACATCTATGTATAAAACCACGCTCATCCTCCAATCAAGAATTCAGGATTACCCTGAGAAATAACAAACCAAATTATAACGTTTATAAGGGAAAATAGTCAACCTGTGGAAGAATTAGTCATTAACCTTCATATTCATAGCGTATATTCTGATGGTAGCTGGACCCATCAGCAAATTGCCGAAGCAGGTATTGCATCTGGATTGGATGGATTGATCATTACCGATCATAACGTTTTGGTTCATAATCTGGAAGGATATTTTTACCAAAACGGAAAGAAAATTCTGGTTATCATTGGTGAGGAAATCCATAATAAAGTCCGGGAACCACAAAAGAATCATCTTATTACCTTTGGTCAAACCAAAGAACTATGTAATTATGCTGAAAATACTCAACAGTTAATCCATCAAGTCAAGAAAAACGGAGGTTTATCGTTTCTTGCCCATCCATTTGAAGATCCCCTCCCGCAAGTAAATGAAACTGCTATTACCTGGGAAGATTGGAATGTAGATGGTTATACAGGTATTGAAGTCTGGAATCACCTCAGTGAACTAAAAAACGAATCCAAAAGTTGGATACAGCTTCTGGCAAATGTATTTTTCCCCAACAGATATGGACATGGGCCGCATCCATTATCATTGAAAAAATGGGATGAATTATTATTATCCGGAAAAAAATTGACAGCCGTTGGAGGTTCTGATGCCCATCGCTTAGCGATGAAAAAAGCTTTTATTACACGTGTTATTTTCCCTTATCAGTTCCATTTCAAATGCGTCAATAACCATTTGCTTATTCCAGATCCATTGACCGGGGACTATCTCATCGATCGGAAAATTATCGTTAATGCATTTCAACAAGGAAATTCATTTATTGGATATGATTTACCTTTATCAACAAAAGGATTCCGATTTTATGCCCAGGGGAAACGAAATACAGCTATTATGGGGGAAGAAATCGAACTGGATTCATCGGTTACATTTCAAATAAAGCTTCCTGAAGTATCAGAATGTCGATTAATTCACAATGGAAAAATCATAAAAATATGGAATGATCAGGATATCTGTACTTACATTACAAAATCGCCTGGAACTTATCGAGTTGAATGCTATATTCATTTTTTAGGTAAAAAACGAGGCTGGATATTCAGCAACCCAATTTATGTTCTGGATAAAAGGAAATAATCATGACAAAGAACAATGTCACTCGTTTTCTGCAATCTAGAAAAATACCCTTTGAGGTTTTTGAAATTCCAGGTGGAAAGAGAACCGCTCAGGAGACCGCGAATTTATTGAATGTACCTGTGGAAACAGTCTTCAAAACCATCGTTCTGCAACCAGTCGTTCCAGGAAAACCAATTCTCGCCATCATTCCAGCGAATAAAACAGCCAACTTAAAATTAATCGCTAAATTCTTGAATGAAAAGAAGCTTTCTTTCCCCACACCACAAGAAGCGGAGTTATTGACAGGTTTACAGACTGGTGGAATTTCAGCACTGGCATTAATCAATAGAGGTTTCCGAATTTTGCTGGACAGTTCTGCAAACGATATGGATTGGATGCATGTTTCTGGAGGTGAAAGAGGGATCAACATTAAACTTCTGGTAAAGGATTTTGTAAAAATTACGAATGCCAAAATTGCCACCATTAGCCAGCCAATGGATGAAAAAGAATAGAGATTATCCTTTAACCACAGCTAAAGGGACTAATCTGGCTATTTTCCTTGCTATTCCTGCCCCATTAACTGCTTCAATAACCTGATCCACATCTTTGTATGCACCGGGCGCTTCTTCCGCTAAACCAGACATCGATCCAGCTTGGATATAAATTCCCTTTTTCTCCAGTTCGATTTTTAGTTGGTCTCCCCGAATTGTCTTTTTTGCTTTTTGCCGGCTCATCACACGCCCAGCTCCATGGCAACTGGAACCAAATGAACGTTCCATGCTTGTCTTCGTGCCAGCCAGCACCCAGGAAGATGTTCCCATACTGCCAGGAACCAGTACAGGTTGTCCTGTTTTGGAAAATTCTTCCGGGATACCACTTGAGCCAGGTCCGAAAGCTCTTGTTGCCCCTTTTCGATGAACACAAACTTTGCGCAAAACTCCATCCACAATATGGTCCTCAATTTTTCCAATATTGTGGGCAATATCATATACCTGATAAAGTTGCCAGTTATTAACCTTTCCAGCCAATACCTGTTCGAATGCTCTTCTTGCCAGATGAGCCAACACCTGTCGATTACAAAATGCATAATTTGCTGCTGCTCGCATGGCTGCCAGGTAATCCTGTCCTTCTGGTGAATTCAAAGGGGCACAGACCAATTCGCGATCTGGAATCTTGATCCCATATTTATGGATCGTTTTTTGAAAAGATTGAACTGCATCACTACAAACTTGATGTCCAAGACCTCGAGATCCACAATGGATCATCACCGCAATATTACCTTGTTGTAAACCAAAGATTTCAGCAGTTGCTTCGTCAAAAACCTGTTCTATCAGGTCAATTTCAATAAAATGATTACCACTCCCGAGGGTTCCTAATTGTGGTAACCCCCTTTTCTTTGCTCTTTCACTTAATTTTTTGGCGTTCGCCCCCGGAATACAACCATTTTCCTCTGTTCTGCGTAAGTCCTGTTTTGTTGCATATCCCTTTTTCAAAGCCCATTGGGAGCCATTTTCACATATATTTTCTAACTCTGTCAAAGTCAGGTGAATACCACCTTCAGATCCAACGCCGCTTGGACAGTGGTGATCCAAAGCAATCACCAGTGGTTGAATTTGATCTTTTATACTTTCAAAGGGTATCTGAGATGCCAGCAAACGGACACCACAATTGATGTCATAACCGATGCCACCCGGTGAAATGACACCTGTCGAAAAATCGGTGGCTGCAACACCTCCAATTGGAAATCCATAACCCTGATGCATATCCGGCATCACAAGAACCGAACCAACTACGCCAGGAAGAGTAGTAGCATTGATGGCCTGTTCAACCGATAAATCAGATAAACTCTGTTCTAACATTTTTCGGGTTGAAAATATTCTTACAGGCACACGCATATCAGATCGGAAACTCCTGGGAATTTCCCACTCATAGTCACTTACCTTATTAAAATCAGTTAAAGCAACCATATCTCTCCTCTTCCATCATACATCAAAAACAATCACAACCGAATACCCTTTCTGTGAATGATTAATTTTTAGATTGTGATATGTAACCGCTTTAATTTCCTTTCGAAAGCTTGTTATTCCATTAAGGAATAACCTCCCTGAAATCTTCTCGTCTTCTACAATTATTTCCATGACTTTTGTACATATAAATTCTTGTTGAATCTTGTAATTAATTTCATTTAATAATGAAACTAACATACTTTCCAAATCCATGTCTTCTATACAAAATTCCTGGTACTTCCCAGGCTCATTATTATCCACGTTTATTTCAATGATGCTGTTCATTCCATCAACAGCTAATTTGAAAAGATCTTCAAGAGTGGTTGACCAAACTTTCAATGAAATATCTGCAGTGTGTTCAATTTCCACAAAACCATTCGGCTTATCGGGTGTCATTGCCAGTTTTTCCTTTCGCTTTATAATTATAAAATATGAAATCTATCTTAGAAAAAATTGAAAAACAATTGCAGAATTTAATTGAGAGCAGTATTCAAATATTCCCCTGGAACTCTCTCCAGAAATCAGTGGCTATTTCAATCATTCATGAGTTGCGTGATGTGCTAATAAAAGCAATTGATAATAACGAGCCTTTACCCAATACCTATTCTATTTCAGTCCATCCAGAAGTCTACGCAGATTTCAATTCTGATCAACAATGGATTCACGAAATCCAAAAAACACTAAACGAAAGTGCTGAAGAATATGACTCATATTTCACTGGAGAAATCACTGTCGAATTTTTTGCTGATCCTGAAATCCACAGATTAAGTGAATACAGGATTAACTCTTATTCTATTGTGAACGAAATTGAGAAAACAGCGGTTTTAAAAACAAATTTAAATAATCGGGAAAATAAAAAATTTAAGTCAGAGGCATATCTTTTATTGCCAAATAAAGATATTTTTCCATTAACGGTTGCAATCACCCAAATTGGTAGAAAAAATGACAACCATCTGATCATTGATGATCCCACCATAAGCAGGAATCACGCACAAATTCGGAATATCAATGGAAACTTTGTTGTTTTTGATTTAAATTCAACCTCCGGGACGTTTGTAAATGGTATTAGAATAAAACAAGCATTACTTCGTGCTGGTGATGTAATTTCTATTGCTAATTATCCATTAGTTTATGGGGAAGAAGACGATTCGAATGATTTTGACCAAGGTTCCACAGCAGAAATTCCAAGAATTGTAGATTCAAAATGACAGCTATAGTTGTACTCATCTTAAGAATCCTACTGGCAATCCTATTACTGGGATTTGTAGGTTTATTGTTTTTAACAACCTGGCGTCAATTAAAAACACAGATAAAGCTGCTTTCTCCGGATTTATCGTCCAATATTCGCATTTCATTTAAAGAAAATCCGGAACAGGAAGCATTTATAATCAAACAGACGGATGTGCTTTTAGGTCGTGATCCTAATTGTAAGGTTCACATTCCAGATGAAACAATTTCTGCTCAACACGCAAGGTTATATTTAATAGATCAAAATTGGTGGATACATGATCTGAATTCAACCAATGGAACATTCCTGAATGATGAACGTATCGATCAACCGTGTATTTTAGCTGACAATGATATGCTACAGGTTGGAAATGTAAAATTAATCATTCACACAATCTATTCTCATCAATAAAAATTTTCGAAGGAGGTATCTATGTCTCACAAAATTGATCTCGGTGTCATTGGAGGAACAGGTATTTATCAAATGGAAGGTGTTTCTATCATCGAAGATCTGGTGGTAGAGACTCCATATGGTTCGCCCAGTTCACCGATCTTCATTGCTGATGTAGAAGGGAAAACAATCGCCTTTTTAGCACGACATGGTATCGGACACCGAATCCCCCCTTCGGAAATTAATAATCGGGCGAATATCTTTGCTTTAAAGAAATTAGGGATTAAAAGCGTGGTTGCGATTTCTGCCTGTGGATCATTACGTGAAGATTTCGCCCCTGGTGATATTGTGATACCAGATCAAATTATTGATTTCACAAAAAATCGTGTGAGAACATTTTTTGAAACTGGGTTGGTAATACATATAAGTACTGCGGATCCTTT
>ENA-OSEO01001117-OSEO01001117.1-sediment-metagenome-genome-assembly--contig:-NODE-1117-length-54146-cov-9.711036_pt1 | contig 54146 bp, 42 predicted proteins | sample MGYA00237883_ERZ534232 | MGnify/ENA metagenome assembly ERZ534232
GCAAGGCGTGCAGGATCAGATTGTGCAGTTGATGCTTCACAAAAGATATCTACATACAGGAGATACTTCCCCAGCAAAGAGGAAGCCTTCTTCCGGAGTCTGCAGGATGGACAAAGCTATAGATTGGAAGGTTGGATAAATGAATCAACAAGAGTCAGATTTTAAGAAGTATTTATTAATATTAATAAACATTGCAGCCCTTGTTTCAGGGGCTGCATTGCTTTTTTGCAGTTGTGAAAACAATCTTGAAAAAATCAAAGCCTTCAACTCAATGGATAATCTTCCGGTTGTTGAAGCGAAAAATTTTGAAACTCTCTTCACTGATAGCGGTGAAGTGAGATTTTTTCTGAAGACTCCCAAACTCTTAAGATTCGAAACAGAAGGAGACCCTTACATCGAATTTCCCGAAGGTATTGAGCTCATAAAATATGATGAAAATAAAAATATAGTATCGAGCATTACAGCTAATTATGCCAAGCAATTTGTTGAAGAAAAAAAATGGGAAGCAAAAAATAATGTTGTCGCCACCAATTTTAAAGGTGACACTCTCAAGACAGAACACCTGATTTGGGATGAAAAGGCAGAGAAAATATATACTGAGGAATATGTAAAGATAATAAGGGAGAACCAGATAATTACCGGAATAGGATTTCAATCTGACCAGTCGCTTGAAAACTGGAGAATAAAAAATCCCAAAGGAACAATCTACGTGGATGTTGAAGCCGGAAGAGGTAATGATACAATCCCCGCAGAGCCGGAAGACGAGGGCATCATTAACTTATTTCCCGACAGGGAGCCTTAATCCATAATTCACAATATTTCATCACAACCTGAATTTTATTTTCCCCGGCACAAAATTCTGTTAAATCAGAATTCTCCGTTAAACATTTTATAATGTGCAGAAGTAATGCCTTAAAATAGATAAATTCTAATGTATTCTTTTGAAAATTGTTATCTTCGTAGCTCAAAAAAAATAGAATCTGTTTTATATTAAAAGAACTGTAAATCAATGGCAACATTACAAACGATCAGGACAAAAGCAGGAGTATTAGTGGCAGTTGTAATTGGTATTTCATTAGCCGCATTTATCCTCGGAGATATGTTTCAGTCTGGTGGTTCCCTCTTTCAAAGAAATCGTATGGAAATAGGTGAGATTAATGGAAAATCTATTCAATATCCTGATTTTCAGAGGAAAGCAGAAGAGCTGGGTGAAATTTTTAAAATGAACTCCGGACAAAATCAGTTGAATGAAGATAACTGGGTACAGGTACGTGAACAGACATGGCAGGACTTAATCAGGCAGGAAGTCATGGGAGATGTTTACGAAAATATCGGTATAGATGTAAGTTCAGAGGAGCTTTTCGATATGCTCCAGGGAAATAACCTTCACCCAATAGTTCAGCAGTTATTCAGGAATCCCAATACAGGACAGGTCGACAGGGGAGCTGTAGTCCGCTTCCTTCAGAACCTTGAGACCGGCGTTGCTCCAGAGCAGAGGCAATACTGGCTCTATCTTGAGGAACAGATATTAAAGGACAGGATTCAAAATAAATATAATATACTTGTAGGCAAAGGACTTTATGCTACTCAGTATGAAGCGGAAAAGAGTCTTAACGAAAGAAACAAACAGGTTAATTTTGATTTTATAATGCTTCCCCACAATACAGTGGCCGACAGTCAGGTTACCGTTACCGAAAAAGAGTTGAGAGCTTATTATGAAGAGCATCAGGACAATTACAAACAGGAAAAAATGCGCAGCATAGAATATATCACCTTTAACGTGACACCGTCACAACAGGATTTCGATGCCGCTGAAAAATGGATTAATGATATTGTCCAGGACTTCTCCTCAACAACAGATAACGTATCTTTTGTTAATACAAACTCCGATGTAAGTTTTGATGATACCTGGTATAAACAGGAGGACCTGCCGGAAGATATAGCTTTATGGATTTTTGAAACCGATGCTGAGCTGAACAGTATATTCGGACCCTATTTTGAAGATAATTCATATAAGCTGGCCAAATTTCATGCTTCGGAAATGATGCCTGATTCAGTGGAGGCAAGGCATATTCTTCTTCAGATTAACACCCAGGAGGAGCTTATATCCATGCAGGCACTGGCCGACAGTCTTAAGACTGCCATAGAGAACGGAAGTAATTTCGGTGAGTTGGCAAGAAAATACTCAACAGACAGGGGATCAGCCCTTCAGGGCGGAGAACTTGGATGGTTCGGTCGCGGACAGATGGTAAAACCATTTGAAGATGCTGCCTTTAATAATGCGGTAAATGAGGTTACCGTTGTTCCTTCGCAGTTTGGCATTCATATTGTCCAGACCACGGCAAGAGGACAGGAAGTAAGGCAGGTACAGGTTGCCTACCTGGTTAGAAATGTCGTGCCGAGCACCCAGACATATCAGGATGTCTATGCCCGTGCAAGCAAATTTGCAGGAGAAAATACCACAAAAAAGGCCTTTGATGAAGCAATAGAAGCCCAGAAACTTGAGAAAAAATCAGTCAGGGTGAGAGAAGCAGACCGTGAAATTGCAGGCCTTGAAAACGCCCGGATATTAATTCGCGCTGCATACGATTCAAAACCGGGTGAAATAATCAAAGATCCCCAGGGTTCAACAATTTTTGACCTTGGCGACAATTTTGTAATTGCTACCCTTGTTTCAGCGACTGAAGAAGGAATCGCAGGTTTCGAAGAGGTAAAACAGCGGATTGAGCTGGCTGTAATAAAACAGAAGAAAGCTGAAGTCCTTGAGAATAAAATAAAAACAGCTATGGAGGGCAAGGTCGATATCAATGCAATTGCTACAGAGCTGGGCACAACAGTAAGAAATGCTTCAAATATAAATTTCAGCTCAGTCCAGGTACCGGGTGCAGGAATGGAACCGGCTCTTGTAGGAACAGCCTGTGCTCTTGAAGCAGATAAACTGTCTGCACCGGTTGCAGGAAACAACGGAGTCTACCTGGTTAAAGTCACCTCCGTAAATCAGTCATCTGAAGAAGCGGATATTGAAAGCGAACAGATGAGACTTGCCGGTGAACTTACATTCCGTGCCTCCTCTATGGCCTATGCAGCTCATAGGAACAGTGTGGAGATTACAGACAGGAGAACGAATTTTTATTAATACCCCAAAAATGGCAGAAATTAGAAAGACACTATTAATGATACTGGACGGTTGGGGAATCGGAGATGGTTCCAAGAGGGATATTGTATCTACTGCCCCAACCCCGAACATGGACAGACTTACTGCAAAATATCCGCATTCCAAACTCATGGCTTGCGGAGAAGATGTCGGATTGCCTGACGGCCAGATGGGAAATTCGGAAGTAGGACACCTGAATATTGGTGCAGGAAGAGTTCTCTACCAGGATATGGTGAAAATTACAAGGGCTATCAAAGACAGATCATTATGGCAGAATCCTCAGATTTTAAAAGCTTATAATTACGCAAAAGAGAATAATAAGAAGGTACATCTGATAGGCTTGATAGGTCCCGGCGGAGTGCATGCCCTGAGTACACATATGGTTGCACTTTGTCAGATTGCCACCGAAATAGGACTGAAAGATATTTTCATCCACGGACTTACCGACGGACGTGATACAGATCCGCGCTCGGGATACGGATTCATCAAGGACGACCTTGAGGCACTCAAAAGCACCAATGCAAGGTTTGCTTCCCTGATAGGACGCTATTACGGAATGGACAGGGATAAAAACTGGGATCGCATTAAACTTGCATACGACCTTTATGCTGAAGGAAAGGGAGAGAATTCCACCGACCTTCTTAAATCGGTTCAGGATTCATATGATAACGGCGTCACCGATGAGTTCATCAAGCCTATAGTCATGGTGGATAGTGAAGGCAAGCCTCTTGCTAAAATAGAAGAGGGAGATGTTGTTATCTGTTTCAATTTCCGTACAGACCGTCTGCGGCAGATCACCATTGCCTTCACACAGGAGGATCTACATGAGTACAATATGAAGACAATGGATCTGCAGTGGTATACAATGACCAACTACAAGGCAGATTTCAAAGGCATCAATGTCATCTTCGACAAAGAGAATGTAACCAATACCATGGGTGAAGTGGTTTCCGGGGCAGGACTGAAACAGATCAGGATTGCAGAAACCGAAAAGTATGCTCATGTTACATTTTTCTTCAGCGGAGGAAGAGAAGAGAAATTTGAAGGTGAAGAACGAATATTAATACAGTCGCCCAGAGTGCCGACTTATGATCTTCAGCCGGAGATGTCGGCTCCGAAAATCAAGGATGCAATTGTTCCCAAGCTCAAAAACGGGGAGGCTCACTTTGTATGCCTGAATTTTGCCAATGGGGATATGGTAGGACATACAGGTGTATACGAAGCTATATACAAAGCTGTTATTGCAGTTGATAAATGTGCCGGGGAGGTGGTTGACGCAGCCCTTCAGGGAGGTTATGACATATTGATCATAGCCGACCACGGCAATGCCGATAGTGCATTGAACGAGGACGGATCAGCAAATACGGCCCATTCACTCAATCCCGTTCCGTGTATACTGGTAAGCAATGACAAGACAGACGTAAAACTTGATGACGGAATCCTTGCTGACGTGGCCCCTACCCTTCTGAATATTATGGGTCTTGAAGTACCAAAGGAGATGACAGGTAAGAACCTGATTAAAGATGCTTGAGATTGGACGGACCATAATGAGCACAGACCTTTTTGAGAAGAAATTTGTTTGCGACCTGCAGAGATGTAAGGGAGCATGCTGTATAGAGGGCGATTCAGGCGCTCCCCTGACCACTGCTGAAGCAGAAATAATTGAGAAAGAATATCCTCACTTCAGAGAATCTCTTCCGGAAAACCATCAGGAGGAAATACTAAATCAGGGATTCTCGGTTATCGACAGCGATGAAGATCTTGTCACCCCCCTTGTCAATAATCGTCAATGTGCATACTCATTCTATGATGAAAACGGAATACTTAAATGCAGCATTGAAAAGGCTTTTTTTGAAGGAAAATGCAATTTCCGTAAACCACTATCGTGTCATCTCTTTCCTGTCAGGATAACAGAATATCAACAGTTTGATGCAGTCAACTATGAAGAGCTCGATATATGCAAACCTGCCCTTGAATGCGGTAAAAAAATGCAAATTCCGCTATATAAATTCCTGAAAGAACCGCTCATAAAAAAGTATGGTGAAGAGTGGTATAAAGAGGTGGAAATTGCAGCGGAATATCTGAATAAAAAAACATTATAAAAATATTCCGGAAAAAATTGTGATGGTTAACAATCGTTGATTTCATGATTATTCCGGTCAATGAAATTCATTGTCAGGACAAAACAGGATAAACCGGAAAGCGGCCTGAATTTCATCGCTGAATAAAATTCATAGCCATTAGTATCTGACAATTATCTTTAATTCCCCGTGAAGATCATTATTCTCTATGAATTTGATAAAATTAATAAATAATTTACAGATAGTTAAATTTAAATAATTTATTCATATATTCCTTTTGCAAGAATACCTGTATTTGCATTATTTTAAACATTTGTTTATTTTTGTTCATGTTAAAATATAAAAAATGGTAGTACCGATTATCATATATGGTTCGTCAGTATTACGGCAAAAATCCAATGATCTGGAAGGCAATGACGATATTATATCGTTAGCAGTCAATATGAAGGAGACACTCAGAAATGCCGGCGGACTGGGATTAGCGGCTCCCCAGGTTGGATTGCTGAAGAACATCTTCGTAATAGATACAAGTCCCTTAGAAGACGAAGGAATTAAGCAGATTCAAAGAGCTTATATCAATCCGGAGATACTGAACTTCGGAGACGACCATGTATATTACAATGAGGGATGTCTGAGTATTCCGGAAATTTTCGAAGATGTACACAGACCTGAGAAAATTGAAGTTCGTTACCGGGATGAACAGTACAATCTGCATGAAGAGATCCTGGATGGCCTGATTGCCCGGATTTACCAGCATGAATATGATCATCTGGAGGGAATCCTGTTTGTTGACCGACTTAGTTCTCTTCGCAGAAAATTGATAAGGAGTAAATTAAATCACTTAAAAAGAACAACAAAAAGATAAAGAGATGCCGAAATTAGATGGTACCGGTCCTGAAGGTAAAGGGGCCAAAACAGGAAGAGGATTGGGAAAATGCAAAAAGACATCATTCGAAGAGTTGCTGCAGAAACTCGGAAGAGGAATGGGTAAGCGCCGCAAATCGGGAGGCGGCGAAGGCCAGGGAAAGCGAATAAAATATGATGAATAACACTTCCCGGGAACTCCTTATACAATATATGAAGCAGAAATTTTTATAATTTCATGCATTATAATGTTCAGAAAACAAAACAGTTAAATCAAGAAATTTTTATAATTTCCCTGAAAGGGTGCGAAATGCTCATTTCAGATCCCTTTAGATTTAAAATATTTCAACAAACTGTTTTATTTTAAAAAGCGGAAGTTTAAATTTGTTTGTGAAAAGTAATACATCTAAAATCAACAAAAATTAAAATCAGCAAATCATGGATGAACAGCAAAATCAGCAAATTCAAACAACCTCACAGGTACCTCCACCATCTGAACCAAAGTCAACATCTTCCCTTCCACCACCCAATTATCTCGTATGGGCAATACTGACAACCGTTTTCTGTTGTCTGCCCTTTGGAATAGTATCACTGATATATGCAGCCCAGGTAAATTCAAAATGGGCAGCAGGAGACATTGAAGGAGCAAAACTATCGAGCAAGAATGCCAGAACATGGGCATGGGTAGCCTTTGCAGTCGGCATTGCACTCGCCCTCGTTAGTATCATCTTGTCAATTTTTGGAGTAATAGCGGGCATCGGACTGGAAGCTTTTGATTCACTGGATATTTAATCAATGAACAGGTTATTACGTATCGGACTGCTGATCGTCATATTGATATTGGCAGTCCTTTTTTTTATCCTTGACCCTTCAAAACATCCAATCTTTCCCCGGTGCATATTTTATTCGCTGACTGGACTATATTGTCCGGGATGCGGATCACAAAGGGCCATACACAGCCTGCTTCATCTGAATTTTGCCGGAGTTGTACAAAACAATCTTCTTTTCCTTCCCGCACTTGTAGCAATCATATACCATTATCTCTGTCCCATTTTGAACCGCATGTTTAAATTACATCTCCCCGATATTTTCTACATGAAAAATACTCCCATCATAATATTTGCGGTAATTATCATCTTCTGGATAGTGCGAAACATGAGCTTTTACCCGGCTCCCTTATGATACAGGCAACAATATGGTATACAATATACTGTTACTGTTTATTCTGAATTCGCAAACATTAAGGAAAATTCTTTCGAGTATAAATTCACAATATCCTGTAGCTTAAATGGGATATTCAGCAGAATTCCGCACCATAATTCAATCATATACAATATTTTACAGTCATGTAGAAAAAGTTGTCCCATTTTTGTAAAAATTTTACGTGAAATTTATTTGAAATAATATAAATAAACCTTTATTTAGCTAAATAAAATTAATAGTTGAAGTAAGGGAAGATAAGAAAATATGGGTTCATCAGTCATACTTTTTCAAATTCCCATAGATTTTTAATTTACACACCCCGGCATTGCCGGCTGAATACCATTAAGGAGGATTGGTAATCAGGCCGGACTACATTGCATTTTTCATGAATTGTACCAAAGATTAGTACAATTCTGACCAGACTAAATTTTGAGATTTAATGGAAGATACTAAAGATCAAATTGCCGGTACACCCCCCCAAAAGGAGTACTATATATTAATAGTATATAAGCAAACCAAAACCGGCAAGTCAGTCACAGGAATTTCTGCAACAAATTCAAACCAGGTTCTTGTAATTTTATATAATGATATTTCGGAGAAAAATTACAATGATTATATAAGCAATGCCTCCAGTGCCATTTCAGCGGTTATCTCCGGGGGCAATAAAAGAACGGACACCAATAATATTAATGGAACCTTCTGCAACGGAATTACGGGAACGACAACCCCTAATAGAACATTGACTTCATATCCCGAATATACCATATACTATACACCACAAATCCGGGAAATTACTAACAACAACACCCCTTCCAAAAACTACATATCTGTCAATCCGCTGACTCCGGATAAGATGTTTGTCAACATCAACACCAAGCAAGGAATCACCATAAACAATGATCAGCGTACTTCTGAAATGATGTTTGTCAACATCAACTTCGGCACCGGAAACTCTACATACATTGAACAGTTGATCCCGGTGTCAAAGTTAACCGGCATCAATTGTAATCTCCAAAATCCAATATCAATTATCCCAATGCAAAAATCATAAAAACTTAAGAATATGAAAAAGACTTTACCTAAATTATTCAGTATGCTGATTACAACAATAAGACTGTTGACAATTTCAGCTATTATGCTTTTATTATCAAGTAATAATGCATTATCACAAACAGATGATTATTATGATTGCAGTACAGACAATTGCTCGGCAAATGACATAGTAGTTGATTCCGTTTTTTTGGCATATGATAATGAATGCATACGAATTGGCGATGAATATGAATGTACTCCGGAAGAGGATGCTCAAGTAGATCTGCTGGTAAAATTCGGTGGCAATACCGCAGCCCCAAGATATTGGCTCCTTATCTATTTTGATATATACATAGATGGAGAATTTATCACACACTATGAAAATTGCTATAATCCTGAAGGAGGATTTCTACCAGGTGATGAGCTTTGCATTGATGCCAATATTCAATGGCCTTGCGGAGGCATGATGGAACTCAGAAATCTGTATATGAGTTATCAAACGTCAAAACAAGCTGGATGTGGTTGTAATCCGTCCAAGTGTACACGTCCGGAAGGACCCGTTCCGGTATATGGTCCCTTAGTTGCCAACTTCGAATATGAAAGATATTGTCCTCCTGGCGAATCTAGTCCGGAAATAACTTACACAAGTACTTCAACAGGAGGAAAAGAACCATATACTTTTGAATGGATACTAGGTACAGAAGATACAGATTTTACAATAATTGCCGGCGGACTAGATCAATCCTTCGTAAAAGTTACATATACTCTTCCAGGAACTAAAACAGTTACTTTATATGTAACGGATTCAAGAGGGACAGAAAAATCTTTTTTCATTGATACAATTGATGCCAGTTTGTGTTGTGATTTGGAACTTTTAAATGCTGCAAGTGATACAACTGCAGAATGCGATGGAACAGGAAACTTAACAGATCTAGCAAGTTGGCTAAATAATCATGGAGGTGCCAGGGCTATTGACAACAGCGGAGAAGAAGTTACATGGACAACAGATCCCATAAATCCGGGTATATCTGATGAGTGTGGAGAAACAGGATCCGTAGAAGTGACTTTCTGGGCAAAGGATGTATGTGGTGATTCAATAAGCACAACAGCAACATTTACTGTAGTGGACACCAAAGCCCCGACACTGGAGGGCACACTGCCAGGCGGAGAACAGGGCAATGTCTGCAAGGCCAGTGCTCCTTTGGAGCCGACAGAAGCTGCCATTGCGGGATTTTATTCCGATAATTGCGGAGTGGTTACTGCTACTCTGATAAATTCAGAGGTGACTGGAGATGACTGCAGCTGGACGGCTACATATACTTATACAATAGAAGATGAGTGCCAAAACTTCGCAGATAATGCCGTGGTGACTTATACCGGAAGTGACCAGACTCCACCGGAACTGACAGGAACACCTTATGCCGGAACAACCGGAACTGATGCATGCGAGGCTAATGCAGAAACCGCTGCTCCATTCAGCGCTGCAAACGCAATCCTGGGATACACCGACAACTGCGGGGGACCTGTTACAGCAGTACTCACAGCAACTGATGTAACCGGAGATGACTGCGACTGGACAGTGACATATACTTTTACTGTAAAAGATTCGTGCGGCAATGAACTTACCGGCCAGACATATTCTAATACCGGAAGTGACCAGACTCCACCGGAACTGACAGGAACACCTTATGCCGGAACAACCGGAACTGATGCATGCGAGGCTAATGCAGAAACCGCTGCTCCATTCAGCGCTGCAAACGCAATCCTGGGATACACCGACAACTGCGGGGGACCTGTTACAGCAGTACTCACAGCAACTGATGTAACCGGAGATGACTGCGACTGGACAGTGACATATACTTTTACTGTAAAAGATTCGTGCGGCAATGAACTTACCGGCCAGACATATTCTAATACCGGAAGTGACCAGACTCCACCGGAACTAGCTACACCACCACTACCTGCTACCTACGAATGTATAACTGATGTTCCTGCTCCGGGATATCTTACCTGGACTGACAACTGCAGTGGATCAGGTGAAGTTTTAGGTGTTGATCAATCTGACGGATTAACCTGTCCTGAGACGATAACACGTACATGGACTGCTACCGATGAATGTGGCAACTCAGCATCGGTTAGCCAGATTATCACCATCGACGATACCACCCCGCCTTACTTCACTTATGTGCCTGAGGGTGATACTTATGAGTGTGATGAGCAGTGGAGTATCACTGAAATTCCTACTGCTGAGGATAACTGCGACACGGATGTACAGATCACTTTCCAGGATCGTACGGGTTCCTGTAATAACGACGGACAAAATGTTCCTGCTTCGGGTAACGGACTTGTATGGCCGATTGAAATCACTGACACCGGACTGGATGCTCATCAGATAAATAAACTGTCTCTGATCTTTGAAACCAACAAAGGCAAGGGAGTAGCTGAATTTACCCTGATATCGCCTTCAGGACAGGCTCTTATCCTTGTCGGTCCTTTCTGTGATGCGGGAGATTGCCTGGAACCGCAAATACCGGGCACTACTTATATGCCTGTGTTCTATTCCTGCTCTTCAGGTTATGACAAGTGGATGAACAGTAATTATATACCCGCCGGAGAAGAAGTGAATGTAACTCCTTATGGCGCCCTCTCATCACCTAATGAACCCTATCTCGAAGCTCTTATCGGGCACCAGGTGGAATATGTATCATGCTTCGAAGACTTTACCGGTCCAATGGACGGAACATGGATGATATATTCAAGAAAACAGTCTACTGCAATCGGATCAGTCCAGTATGTGGGAGCATGCCTGATGCCGGGTGAGTGCCCGCAGGAGTATGTTGTTACCCGTACCTGGACAGCAACCGACCACTGCGGAAACACCGCTACAGAAACTACAACTATTTATGTAGTTGATACAACTCCGCCTTCGATAACATGTCCGGGTGATATCAGCCGGACTCCTGAAGAGGGTATGCAGACTGCAACCGTTGATCCGGGTGTGGCAATGGCTGCCGATAACTGCTCTGATCCTGTTACTGTTGCCGGAGTGAGAGGCGACGCACTGCCACTGACTGATCCTTATCCTATAGGTGATACTGAAATTACCTGGACGGCAACAGACGACTGTGCAAATAAAGCAAGTTGTGTACAGACCATTACAATAGAAGCATTCCCGACAGCACCGTGCGTAGAGATAGAGGCATGGGTATACCTGGAAGGTGCACTGATTGATCCGGAGGGTACTGCAACGTACAATGTGCCGATGCGTACCGACCTGAATGACCTGAGAATTCTTCCGGGGCAGACTTATGTGGATATGTTCACGGGTAATCACTATACACCGGCAGGACAGCCATACAGTATTGCTCCGTGGTCATACACCGGAGAGGAAGGTGCCCTTTATGATTCCGGAGGTGATCCGGCTAATGCTGATGCCGGTTATCCTGAAACATTGGTCGACTGGGTGCTTGTATCACTGAGGACAGACCCGGCAGGAACAGGAGGACCTGTATGCCAGAAAGCTGCCCTGCTTCACAGTGACGGGCATATTGAGCTTGTAGCAGATTTTGACTGCTGCGATATTGATGTGCCGGGATCATACTACCTGGTTATAGAGCACCGGAACCACCTGATTGTGATGTCACATGTACCAATTCCCGTAACGAGAGGAAAGATCACCTACGACTTCCGCAATAAACAGAGCTATATCAGCGATCCTTACGGACTGGGCGGACATGTTGGCCAGAAGGAGGTCAGTGCCGGTGTATTTGTTATGTACGGAGGAAATGGAGACCAGACAACCTCGGGTGATTCGGATACCGATATAAATGCCGGCGACAGGACTTTCTGGGAAAGCCATACCGGTACTTTCGGAAGGTACCTGCCGGGAGATTATAACCTTAACGGCGATTGTTCCTTTAATGATCGTATACTCTGGGAGATAAATAACGGAAGATTCACAAGTGTGCCACGATAATAAACAGAAAAAATTATGATGAAAGAAATTAATGATAGAATAACTAATAATCACCATATCATGGAAAAGATGAAAATCAACAGAGTTAACAAATTCAATCTGCTGAAAATGAACTCATATCTGAGAATCGTTTTACCACTGTTTATTATTCTGGTACTGGCGGCATTCAGGGTTAATGCACAGCTTCCGGTAATCACAGTGCGTTTTGCAAATCCGGATTATAACTGTACGGATCAGACCTATTGCCTGGATGTGGAGTTCCGGTCAAATACTGCCGGCCAGCAACTGTTCGGAATGAATGTCCGGTTTTATTACGATGATAATGTGCTGGAACTGATTTCATTTTCTAATTACCAGGGAGGATATGGTACTGTTAGTCCGAATCCCCCGGAGGTTATCACCGGGAGTCCTGCCAGCGGACCTGATCTGTTTGGATTTACAGGTCCCGCTGAATTCATTAACGGGGCAATTCAACTGGTAAGTGCAGGTGATCCGATAATCATATCAACCACAGGCTGGACAAAATTGTTCTCTATCTGTTTTGATGTTGTTGATCCTGATGCACTCAACACAGAAAACTTTTGTCCCGGCGTTGTCTGGGATCTCGAAGAGAATCCTGCTGACGGCGGCTTCTCCACAGGCAGTGAAGGGGTAGTGATAACAGTAGTGGATCCCGATCCAAATCTGGATTCATCACCGGCAACAGAGAATGTTGTACAATTTAACTGGAGTTATGACGGCGTTGCCGGAATTCCTTACGGAGCGCTTTCACCTACTATATGTATCCCGACAGATCCTGATCCTCCGGTAATAACAGGTTGTCCCACAGAAATAATTGACCTGAATTGCAATCCGGCAACATTACCCGACTGTGACGATGTGCTTGCCCTGGGAATAACGGCTTCAGATGAGTGCAGCGGTCCAATTACACCTGTCTGCGAGGCCGGTCAGGTAATCGAAGATAACTGCATGATGACCCAGACATTTACCCTTACAGCTACAGATGATAACGGGAACTCTTCATATTGTGATGTAACCTATACATGGGTTGTTGATACCGAAGCTCCTGTATTCAGCAGTTGTCCGGCCGGCATTGTTGACCTTGGATGTACTCCGTTAGCCTTTCCTGATGAAGCTATGGCTATAGCTGAAGCAGGTACTGCAACCGATAACTGCGATCAGACCCTGGATTATTCGGCTGTGGCTACAAGCGACCCGGTAAATGACGGCTGCGAATGGACCCAGACCTGGACGGTCACTGCCGCAACAGATTGCGGCCCTGATGCAACCTGTGAAGTTACTTTTACCTGGGTTATTGATACAGGTGAACCAATATTCAGCGGTTGTCCCCAAGATCCTATAGATCTGGGTTGTAACCCGACTACAATGCCCGATTGCGACGATGTGCTTGCTCTGGGAATCACAGCCAGTGACGGATGTGCAGGCCCGCTTACACCTGTCTGCACCACCGGTCCGGTCACGGGGGATGACTGTCTGAAGACACAAACTTTTGCTCTTACTGCAACGGATGACGATAACAACACTGCGACATGCGAGGTAATTTACACATGGACAGTTGACTCAGAACCTCCGGTATTCAGCTATTGCCCGGTTGTTGATATTTTTATCGGATGCAACCCGGAGACAATGCCGGTGGAAGCTGACGTACTGGCAGATGCTGGCATTGCGGTTGATAACTGTGACCAGGAGATATCATACTCGGCTGCTCCTGAAGGTTCACCTGCAGGAGAAGGCTGCTGGCGGTACCAGACATGGACTGTAACGGCTGCACCTGAGTGCGGACCAGATGCTACATGTGATGTTACATATAAATGGACTGTAGATACAGAAGCACCAGCGTTCACAGTACCTGAGGATATTACTATCTATTTTGATCAGGATTGTGAGTATGACGCCTCCCCGGATTCAACAGGTCATGTTACAGTTATGGAAGATAACTGCAGCACAGAACTTAACCCAACCTGGGAAGATGTGGTTGACGATACGGATCCGTGTGCTGTGGTGATCACCCGTACATGGAGCCTGGCTGATGAATGCGGCAATCGGGCTGAAGACCAGGTGCAGTTGATTACCGTTATGGATACTATTGCTCCTACGTTTAATGCTCCGCCTGATATCACAATCTATGCAAACGAAGATCTCAGTTACGATGCCAGACCCACGTATACGGGAAGTACCACCGACAAGCACGATAACTGTTATGTGGGTTATGCAGACTATGAGGATGAGGTGGTTGAAACAGGCGGTGAGGATACAATAGCCGTAATTACCCGAACATGGAGCCTCGAGGATGATTGCGGCAATCAGGCTGAAGACCAGATACAGATAATTACTGTCAGGAAAACTCCTCCTGTTGTGGTGAATTGCACAAAACAGGAGTACTGCATAAGACAAAACGGCCTGTATATACTTTCAAAAGCCGATATGAATGCTCTTGCAGGTTATGCCGGCGGAGTCCCGGAGGGTGTTGAAATCACCGTGACTCCCGATTACTTCACATGCGACGATGTAGGTGAGGAAATACCGGTAACCGTTACTGCAACCGACAAGTATGGTAATACTGACCAGTGTACAACAACAGTCATTGTCTGTGATGAGATCGCACCGGTAATTACTCCTCCGGATGATATCGTCGTAGCTGCCGATCCCGGTGAATGTGATGCTATAGTTGACTTTGCTGCCGAGGTAACAGATAACTGCTCGGCAACAGTAACATACAGTCATCAGCCCGGGACTTCATTCCCTGCAGGAACTACAACGGTTACGGCTACAGCTACTGATATAGGAGGAAATGCCGTTAGTTGCGAATTTGATATTACTGTTACTGATGACGGAGCCCCACTGATAAATTGCCCTGATTTAATTACTGTCTACGTCGCTGAAAATGAAGGTGGGGCTTCTGTCGACTTTGAAGCAACTGCTTCTGACCAATGCGGGGATGTAACGATATCGTACAGTATCGAACCGGGTACTTTCCTGGAGTTCGGCTATACAACTGTTACTGCAACTGCAACAGATGAGTCAGGTAACCAGGCATCATGCAACTTTGACATACTGGTAACATTCGATGCAAATCCGCCTGTGGTGGACAACCCGGTTATCGACACGACAATAAACATTGCAGATACAACAAAACTGCCGTTGGCTCCCATCTTTAATGATCCCGACGATGATGATCTCACAATAGAGGCAGAGCAGGAAGACGGGAACCCGCTGCCCGACTGGATACACCTGACAGGAGATACCCTGGTGTTTACGCCTTCACCGGCTGACAGCGGATGTGTCAGCATTGTGGTGACGACAACAAGTCCCGGACTTGTTTCAACATCTGACACATTCCAGGTATGTGCCAGCGACCTGACAGGTATTGATTACCTCTTCCCGGGAGTCTTCGAGGTCATTATGTATCCTAACCCGACACCCGGAAAGGTCACAATCGACCTGACCCCGGATACCAGGGATGATATAGAACTTATCGTTCTGGATATCACAGGCAAGCTGGTTCTCCAAAAACAGTACAGCCCTTCCGGAAGAATATTGTTCGATCTGTCGAATAACGCAACGGGAATGTACTTCGTGCACCTCGAATTCGGCGGTGTACACCTGGTTAAAAAACTTGTAGTTGACCGAAGATAACCACAGGGGACTATAGTAAAAACAGGAGCCAGTTGGCTCCTGTTTTTTTTAAATATCTTTTTAAAAGCAGTATTGCTTTGCTTTATGAAACTGTATGCAGGGAATCTGCGTAATTAAATTACCAGTAAATAACCAGACTATTATGAATAATTCAGATCACTTCCACAGTTTAAATCGACGCGATTTTATCAGTAAAACATTAAAAGCCTCCGGTTCAGTTTCTTTGGCCATGGCAGGTATAATTCCCCTTAAGAATGATGATATCCGGAACTATTATGGTTCGTTAACCTTACGATCTTCGTATCCGGATAAAATCGTTAAAGAACCTGCAGCTGTAAATGTAGTGTTTTTATATCCTCCTGCAGATGTTGTCAATGCCGGGAAAAATGAAGACAGTTGGGCTTCGGATAACTGGTTTACCTGGCCGGGAAATCAATTTGAACCTGAGAAACAGGAGAAAATTTTTACTTCAAAAATCAAAGAGATAGCAGGAAATCTGGGAGTAAAGGTAAATTTTGCCACGAAGGCGCTTTTCCAGAAAGCAAAAATCGATGAGTATATCAGGAAGACAAGAGATGAAAAACCTGACGCAGTACTGGTTGTAAATTTCTGGAATACATTTTCTAAATGGTCTTTTGAAATAGCCACTCAGGCGGCATCTGCTTCAATTGTCTATCAGCCTGTCGGATCAAATCACCAGCTTCCTCCCTCTGATCTTATGAATACCAAAGGAATCTATTATATACATTCTATTGAGAACTGGGCAGAAATTGAAAGGGGGCTCCTTGCAGTACGGGCAAAGAAAATGCTCTCTCAAAGCAGGCTTTTAAGAGTATCTGATCAGAAGGAAACTTTAGTTCAGAGTCGTGACGAGACATTAGGCGTTGACATAACAGGTGTTAATGCAGATGAGTTCAATAAGATCTTTGATGCAGTAATGGTCGAAAACAGCATTATTAATGAGGCCATGGAAATAAAAAAGAGTGCGCAATCTGTTATAGATGTTGAGGATCACTATTTTATTGAAGGCATACGCGCTCATCATGCTGTCGGACAGATAATGGAAAAATTTAATGCCGATGCTATTACAATTCAGTGTCTAATGCTTAAACACAGAAAACCCTGTCTCAGCTTTTCCATAAACAACGGAAATCTTATTCCCTGCGGATGCGAAAATCATCTGGATGGAACCCTGACCCAAATGATTGGAAGGTGGCTGCTCGAAAGGGCGGGATTCATGCATAATCCTGAATTTGACATAAATAATAATCATTACTTTGGCGCCCACTGTACATGTGCCACAAAACTGCAGGGACCGGACGGACCTCGACAGGATTATAGTGTAAGGCCCTTCTTTCACCAGCTTCCCAAAACAGCCGCACTTGACGTTCAATGGACACCGGGAGATCCCGTCATTCTGACAAAATATTTCAGCGGTCAGAACAAATTGACGTGCTGGACGGGCAGAGTAATTAAATCACCCCAATCGCCTCCCACAGGAGGCTGTGCAACAAGAGTACTGGCTGAAATCGACAATGTGGAGAATGTCTGTGATATTTATCCCGGTCCTCATCCGATACTTTTCAGGGGAACAAAGGAAGATGCAAAAAGAATAAAAGCATTTGCAAAACTTTACGGCCTTGAATTAAGTGGCAATATTTAAACAATTAAACAAAAAAAAACGAACACCCTTTCAGATATTCGTTTTCGGCAATTTGCTGTTTCCTCAGGTGGTGCCACTCGGAATCGAACCAAGGACACACGGATTTTCAGTCCGTTGCTCTACCAACTGAGCTATGGCACCAGGCGGAATTAATAAATCATTTAACCGGTTTAAAGGTTGTTAATCCTTTAATTTTTGGTCATGCAAAAGTAAACATTTTTTTAAAATCACAAAGAAATTTAAAGCAATTCATCCCATTAAATTTTTTTAATTTCCTGTGAATACAATGTATCCTAAAATGAAACGAGATGAACTTTTCAAATAAAAATTTTAAAAATATGTAGTCTTACCTCAGGGAAAAATTACTCTCCAAAGAACAGCTATAAGCCTAAATAAATGTAAAGCAAATCAGTTAACGGCGTAAATATTGTTTTTGCAATACTATATTAGCAGATAAATGAAGCGCCTTAGAAAAAATGCGTTAAGAAAATCATGCAATGAAGCGTTAAAAAATCAAATCTGTCTGACGAACATAAGGCATGAGGAACGAATGCCTGAAGTGAGGAGTTATTTGATTTTAGCGGAATGAAATGATTTTTAGCAATTTTTTCTTCAGCGGTGAATTTTTTCTGCTAATTAGTTCAATTCAAATAAAATGAGTTTAGAAAATCATGCAATGAAGCGTTAAAAAATCAAATCTGTCTGACGAACATAAGGCATGAGGAACGAATGCCTGAGGAGAGGAGTTATTTGATTTTAACGAAATGAAGTGATTTTTAGCAATTTTTCTTCAGCGGTGAATTTTTTGCTAATTTTGCAGGCTGATTTATTTATTCAATGGTTGAAACTGAATTTCTTACACATACCCTCAATAACGGGATCCGGCTTATTCACAAGCCAACCGACTCACCTGTTGCTCACCTGGGGATCATTATTAATGCAGGATCACGCGATGAAAAACCTGAAGAACACGGACTGGCGCACTTTATCGAACACTCGGTGTTTAAGGGAACCCAAACACGGAAAGCATTTCATATTCTCAGCAGGATTGAGGATGTAGGAGGTGAACTGAATGCTTACACAACAAAGGAGGAGACTGCTCTGTTTTCTACCTTCCTGGCTGAATTCTACGACAGGACTGCAGAACTGCTGAGCGATATCCTGTTTAACAGTTCATATCCGGAAAAAGAGATTAACCGTGAAAAAGAGGTCATCCTGGAGGAGATCAACTCCTATAAGGACTCCCCTTCGGAACTTATCTTTGATGAGTTTGAAGAACTGGTGTTCGACGGTCACCCTATTGCGCGTAACATCCTGGGTACAAAAGTGAACCTAATTGTCTTAAACCGGAATTCAATAATCAGTTTCATAGAAAATAATTATCATACCGACCAGATGGTTATCAGTTCGGTAGGAAAAATTCCTTTTGCCTCGCTGGTTAAACTTATTGAAAAATATTTTGGCGGGGTTGCTGAGAAAATAAGAGTAAAAGGACGGCAGCGGTTCGAAAATTACATCCCCTTAACACGTGTTATTGAAAAAAATACATTTCAGTCGCATTGTGTATTGGGAAATATTGCATACGACATCCTGCATCCAAGACGCATTGTAATGGTACTCCTTAACAACATAGTCGGAGGCCAGGCTATGAATTCACGGTTAAATATGGCTCTTCGCGAGAGAAAAGGCATGGCCTATAATATTGAATCGGGTTATACTGCTTATAGTGACACAGGTCTCTTTAATGTCTATTTCGGCACCGACAGGGACAACTTGAAGAAGGCGACAGACCTGATAATGAAAGAGTTCAAATTACTTCGTGAGAAAAAACTGGGTGTCATGCAGCTTACCAGGGCAAGGAGGCAGTTAATGGGACAGATTGCAATATCAACCGAAAATCATGAAGATATGATGCTGACAATAGGAAAAAGCTATATGCTGTTTAATAAAGTGGAAACTGTGAATGAGATCTTTAAAAAGATCGAAAAAATAGATCATTCTGACTTGCTGGAAGTAGCTAATGAGGTCTTGTCTGCTGACCGGCTAAGCCGGTTGGTATATATTTAATTTTAAACCCTGACAGGCATTTATCTAAATTCAAATGCAAAAAATTGACAGATATATCCTGAATCATATTGATCCCGAAGATGAGATATTGAAAGAACTTGACAGGGAGACAAACCTGAAGGTTCTCAATCCGCGTATGCTCTCAGGACACCTGCAGGGTCAGGTTTTATCCATGATTTCAAAGATGATAAGTCCGCAAAGGATTTTAGAACTGGGAACTTATACCGGCTACTCAGCTATTTGTCTGGCTAAAGGCCTGCAGCCGGGTGGCAAACTGATAACCATTGAAATTGACGATGAACTGGAAGAGCTGGCAAAAAAGTATTTCATGAAAGCCGGAATGCAGGATAGAATTAAACAGGTAACAGGTCCTGCCCTGGAGGTTATCCCCCGACTTATGGGCTCCTTCGATCTGGTATTCATTGATGCCGACAAACGGGAGTATTCGGAGTACTACAGTCTTATCTTCGACAAGGTCAAAGACGGAGGATATATAATTGCCGACAATACATTATGGAACGAGAAAGTCACAGAGCCTCTGATGTCAGGTGACAACCAGACCCCGGGTATTTTAAAATTCAATGAGATGATCAAAGACGACACAAGGGTAGAGAAGGTAATTTTACCTTTGCGCGACGGGATGACTATCATAAGGAAAAAACAGACTACTTAAAAATAAAAAGACTGCCACCCGGTTTGCAGCCCGATGACAGCCTTATTAAAGAAAAAAATTTTATTGTGCTCTTTTCAGTGCTTCGGTAGTTGTATAATACTTGGTTATCATATTTGGAACTTCCCATTCAGGTAAACGACCCCATACGAGATAACGCAAATATTTCTCAGTTACCTCGGAGAAGTGAGCTTCGTGGCCTACTTTATACTTATCAGGAATATCCACTGTCCATAATTTATCCTCCAGCTTAACCAGTTTAATGCCGGGATACATTACAGCCAGGTCCTGGTTAACTGCTTTATCAAGACCGCCTGCAAATGTTTCAAGTCCTTCATCAATAACAGCCTCAACATATAACCTGGGTGTATAACCCTCTTCTGCTCCCTGCTTGATGATAATGTTACTCATTGAACCTCTCATGATGGAGTAGTGCGTATCTCCCGTACCTTCGGGAGCCTGAAAATTCCAGATAACCGACACTTTTGCATTTATGCCCTTCAGCTTATAATTGAATTCTCCGTTGCAGTAAACTTTTAAGACGTTATTATCAACATCTTTCATCAGGTAATCGGGATATTCATCAAGTCCGGTAACCTTTTTGAACTGTTCAGGGGTGAGATCGGTTGTCCAGCGTCTTGAAGAGAGTATCTCCACGTCTTCCTTATGAAGAGGCAATTCAGGGAAAGCTTCCCACTGGATCATATCCACAAGGTGGGTGGAAACATCCACCATACCTTCTCCCTGCTGTTTCACATCGAAATACCATGGCGGACGTATCAGCGGATTTCCGGCCACATATTTAAAGATATGATGAACACTCTCTTTGGTTATTGCAGGTTCCTCAGGTGTCCCTGCCTGAATCTCACCGAAGACTTCAGGGATCTTCGACAACTCACGCTGCAGAATTGTTGTGATCTCATGCCTTTCGGTCATAATGTCGTAAAGCAAAACTCCCTTCTCTTCAGCTACTTTAAAAGCCTGTTCAAGTTTCGGGAACTCTTCGGGCGAAATAACCATGGGCTTATCAGCCAGAACATTGATCCCTGCTTCAACTGCTTTTAAAATGTATTCAGTCTTTTTAGCATTATTACCCGAGACAACCATAACATTCCCGGGTTTCTCAGAAAGCATTTTTTCAAGAAAATCGGGTCCTTTATACAAAACGGTTTCCCATGATGTCGGATTCTCGGCACGGGTATTGAACCCTTCAATCCTGGCAAAATGTTGATCTACATCAGGACCTTCAGGTGCATAGACATGGACAACAGGATCAACCTGCTCATACATAAACTTTTGGACCAGTGCAGCATGGAAATGCCCCGGATCCAGGGTCATTAGTTTTACTTCCCCTTTAGCTCCTGTAAACATACTCTCTTTTTTTTCGGTTTCCGGTTCAGCCTTTTTGCCGCCGCCTGTACAGGCCGCAAACAGCATTGCCAAAGCCATTGTAAAATACATTATTCTTTTCATCCGGTTTAAATATTTAATTTTCAAATTCTTTTACTTCATAACTTCTGCATTCCGACAGGAACCTGATATTTATCAATATTTTGTCCCTCTCATCCCGGCAGGTACGGTTCAGTTCCGTTAACGTTCACAAAATTAAAATTTTTCTTTATGATAAAAGAATTTTAAATACCTTTTGTTCCATTTAATCTAAAACATCTGTCATGGAAGATATGTGACTTCAAAAAATGAACTTAAAAAATTTACCTCTCCAAGGCAATGATTTACAAATCAATATAATTTGTACCATAAGGGTATCTCTGTGGTCTGCTCAACATTGAGTTAGCCATATCATTGTCAATAAATCTCTCTGTTGCCGGATTCCACCTGATGACTCCCGGGATCTTCATGGCAATATGACTTATGAGGCAGACAGTACAGGCACGGTGTCCGATCTCTGCAGGAGAGACCGGCTGTTTACGCGATAAAATACAATCCAGCCAGTTACCATGCTGCTCTTTACACTCATAAAGATGAATTTCATTACTCCCGATTTTCGATTCCAGAATTTTTGGATCACTGGCATCCAGAGATTTACTTTCTCCCGCAGGGACTGGATCGCTTGCTGTTGCCCTGTAGGCGCCCCTTGTTACAAATATCCAGCCTTCATCACCAATATATCTGATACCATTCGGGAATCCGCCGCTTGTATAGACAGTTATACCGTTTTCATATTCGTGTTTCACCATAAAATCCCCATGAACATTCCAGCTTCCGGATTTTGGAAACTCTGCAACGGCTTCAACTGAAACAGGTCCCGTAAATTCCGTATCCATTCCCCAGGCAGCAGAATCATAATGGTGCTGCCCCCATCCGGTAATCATTCCGGCTCCGTAATTCTCATGTCGCAACCATCCCGGACGACTATAACCCTTCTGAGGATGAACCAGTTGTTCAGTATACTCAATCTCAGGTGTGGAACCAAGCCACATATCAAAATTCAGATTTTCAGGAACAGGCATTGGCCGGAATTCAGGTCCGGGAGGATCTCCGGGAAGTCCTATCTTTACTGTATGCACCCTGCCAATTCTTCCGTTACGGACTAACTCAGCCGCAACTCTGAACTGAGGTGACGAGCGCTGTTGTGTGCCAACCTGCAGGATTATGCCGGTTCTGTGTACTATATCGCTGAGAAGGCGGCCTTCAGTTACTGTAAGAGATGTGGGTTTCTGCAAATATATATCCTTGCCTGCCAACGCTGCTTCAATAGCGGGTTGCGAATGCCAGTGATCCGGAGTGCTTATTACAACTGCATCTATATCCTTGTCGGCCAGCATATCCCGGTAATCCTCATATGTCTTCACCGGCGCCGCATTATTGCTGCCCGACTTCCTGTTATAAAACTCCTCTGTCATACTCTTCCCGTCGGCCAGCCGGTTCCTGTCAACATCGCAAACAGCAATAATACGCGCCACGTCGTATTGCATCACTCCGGGCATGTCATGATCACGTGCAATACGCCCGCATCCTATCTGACCAATATTTATTCTCTTTCCGGGCGCGTTTTCCCCAAAAACCGATGAAGGAACAATGACAGGAATCACTATGGCTCCGGCAGCCGTTGCTGCGCTGTTCTTTAGAAAATTTCGTCGTTTCATTTTTATAATTTGTATTGAGATTTTGTTTTTTAGCCTTATTCGCTTTTATATTTTTCAAACTCCTCTGCAATTTTGGCTTCTTTATGATCACCCGTGTGCACTAAAATCCGGTAACGTAACTTAATCTGCTCTCCTTTTTTGAAAACGATGTTTTTGTCGTTTTCGGGCCAATACATTGGGGTGGGAGAGAAAAAACCGTAGTCACGGGTGAACCACGGAGCAGGAAACCACTCGTTGGACGGATGTTGCAAAATTGCAATTCCCTCTGTTTTACCCATTCTTTCACCGTGATAATCCATCCACGCTGAGCGTTTCCCGAATGTGCCTTTTTCTCCGGTTTCGCTTTCTGCATTGATCATGATGCCTCCGTTTATTACTGCCAAATCGGGGTCTATCCGGCCGCTGAACAGCGAATGATTTGTTTTGTCGATAGTTACATCCATCAACATTTCCATCACAATATCGAAGTCGATCCGGAATTTATCGGGCGACGGAACAGAAACAGTTATTCTGCGTTTGTCTTTGACGGGTGGATCAGCGCCGGGTCGTTTCCAGATGCATTCATTTTCAACCACAGCTTTTTCTCCTCCGGTTTCAAGAATGTCAGCCCGCAATGATACGATTTGTCCCTCCTCCAGTCCTTCCTGCCAGTAGTTTCCGCCATTTACCTTGTCGCACCCGAAAAAAAGTGAACTGTGGTGCGGATAGTTTGCATTCCGCATGGACGTTACTGAAGCGTTTGACGGGCCATTCACAGGGAAAAAGAACGGATACTTTTCAAATTCCGAATGGATGTAACTGGTGAACAGATTTCCGTTTATCCTGAATTCAATTTTGTCCCCTGCCTTTTCGGCGGTGACTTTTGGTTGGCCTGTTGCCACAATTGTTGTGGTTAAAAGGGTAAAAAAGAGTAATTTAATTTTTTTCATTTACTTAAGTGTTTTAATCTGTGAACCAGGGGTGAATCTATCTGTAATTTAGTTTAACTACGGGATTTTCCGCAAATCCATTCCAGTATTTTCCGGCCATTTCGGCATTCATTTCTCCATCAAAAACAACCATTCTGTATTTCAGAGTGTAGTCCTTTAACGGTTCAAGTTTCCAGTCTTCATGCCTGATGGGAACAAATTCAAAATACATATCGCCTCTGCCACCATTGCTGTCAGGCGGCCAAACACGCATAGGTTCCGGGTGCATCCGGTTCGATGGATGACTAAGAAACAAAATCCCCGAGCGGCCTTCCCTGGTTTCCGATTCACCTTCTACGATGCACCAACGGGCAAACGATCCGTCGGCTTCAGCTCTTGTCTTCCCATCTGAAGTCAACACAGTGCAGTTGTCTTTATGCCATTTCCCGGTTGCACGGAAGCCTATTCCTCCGCCATACCGGTAGGCATCGAGCATAATTCCGCCGGGCAGCGGGCTATTCAGTGTGGTAGTATAGTCAATTACCCACACTTTTTCTGAAACACTCCAGACCCGCACATCCAGAATCTCGTTCATGGCTACCTGGTCAGGGCCCTGTGCACCGAAGTCAATGTGCTGCTGTAAGACTTTAAATCCGGAATACACCTCCCCTTCGACCAGTGAAAGCATGCCGGCAAATTTTACAGTTCCCAGCCCTTTTGCAAGATTCCAGAAATCAACCTCCCTTTCGCCTATATGAGTGACAGTCCATGGTCCCCATATACCATAATGATGATAATGATCAGGTGGCTGTACACGGGTAAGAATCTGGCCTCCGGGTGACCATAAAGGGTGGATAAAGCCACTGCGCTTATATAATTCTGTTACTCCTTCGGGTGGAAAAAGAGTCTCAATCCTGTAGCTCAAAACGGGTCTGCCTCCGGAATTTATAATTAAATCTTCATGCCGTCTTACCACCTTTATTGTCATGCTATCAGGCTGCTCCTCATTATCCTGTAGCTTTAAAACAAATTCTCTTACAAAACCCTTTTCTGTATCACCGTCCGGAATAAACCATAGCCTGGCAGAGTGGCCTGTCTCGATCTGACTTGCAGTAAATAACTCCTCTTCCCCGTTTATTTCATAAAGAGCCGGATAGCCTCTATCAATATTAAAATTAATACCGTCAAGAGAAACACTAACAGGTGAATCTGTCCGCTCCTCTTCCACCCGTACAGAAAATCTTGCCAGCTCTTGCGATTGTGAACTTAATGATGCAATCAAAGTGATTGCCAATAAAAAATGTTTATCAAAAAAATTTAGTCCGGATAGCATAAATCTCATATTAAATTTCTCTATTTCTAAGTATTACAGACAATTATAATTCGTCAGCCCGTAAAGTTCTGAAAGAACTTATTATTTCTTATCAAGCTTTGGCACTTCCTCATCAATTGTCTCCTTAAATGCTCTGATATTCTCTGTTGAAACATCAGGGGGCACTCCCCCGCCACACGACCAGATCACCCTTCTTTTATCAGCAAACTCATGAACTATTTTCACTGTCTCCTCCCTGACCATATCCGGAGTGCCTGATGCCAGGACATCTCTCGGCGGCAGGTTTCCGATCAATGTGATTCTGTCACCTGCCAACTCCCTTATCTCTTTCATTGAGTGCTCAAAACTGAAGTTAAACATATTCACTCCCATATCCTTAAGATAGGGTGATGAGACCAGTCCATGCGCGTCGTTATGGAAGAAATTGATTTCTGAATCGAATGCCTTAAAGATTTTGCTGATATAAGGCACAGCAAATTCCCTGCACTCTTCATCCCCGACAAAACCAACAATATCATCAAGAATGAGTATACCCTCAACAGAGGGGAGTGTCTCTTTCTGATACTGCAGCCAGTCGATGATAAAGGCAGTAACCTTCTCCAGCAGACGGTGACTGTTATCAGGATCTATCATCAGTCCCGTCATCAGCTCAGTTGTGCCGAGCAGAAATGAGGCTATGTTAAGAGGTCCGCGGGAAATTGCAAACTTAATGGAGTGCCCCGACTTGATTATCCGGTCGTGGTAGCTGACAAGGCGCTGTATGACAAAGGGCAACAGTCCGTCACTTTTCGGATCGGGCACCTTCATACTGCTCACTTCATCAAGGCCTTTAAGTACTTTTCCTGCATGGGGAAGGGCATTCTGCTTCCAGATCAGCTTTGATCCAAATGCAGATGTTTCGGTGCACATACCAAACTCCGACCAGAATCCGGGTAAAAAAATAATACCGGGAAATGTTTCAGCAATCTTAATATTTGCCTGAAACCAACTCTCTCCGGAAGAATAGTACTGCATAGTTGAGATGCCTGCCCAGCCGGGTATCCACGGACTATCGACTAAAAATCCCGTAACCGGTCGGAAAGGTATTTTCCCTGCTACCGTCTCACGAAGCAGGGTCCACTGTTCGTTAGTCATTCTTTAGAATTTGATTACTTATCAAAAATATCTTATTCTGATATAATTTAAAAGTTATTTTAATGATTTTAAATAAACAACCTGCAAACGGTCTGACCTGAAAAGCAACAATACACAAATTTTCAGAAAAATATTTATCAACCGGAATATCAAACTTTTCAACCGGCCGCTGTTAGTTTTTGGCAGGAGTTGAAAGCTAAAAGGAGCGCTGATTTCGTTATATTTGTGCCAAATTTCAGTTAATATGACTCCTAAGTATGATGAGGCAACAATAAGGACTCTTGAGTGGCAGGAACATATCCGCAAGAGACCCGGTATGTATATTGGGAAGCTGGGCGACGGGTCTGCTACTGATGACGGGATCTATGTCCTGCTGAAAGAGGTCATGGACAATTCGGTAGATGAATTCATGATGGGCTATGGGAAAAAGATCGTCATAAACATCGATAATGAAAAGGTAACCATCCGTGATTTCGGAAGGGGGATTCCACTTGGGAAGCTTACTGACGTAGTAAGTAAAATGAATACAGGAGCAAAATACGACTCTAAAGTTTTTAAAAAATCGGTCGGATTGAACGGAGTTGGCATCAAGGCTGTTAATGCTCTCTCTTCAAATTTTACTATTCGCTCTGCCCGCGAAGGCAGGGTTAAGGAGGTCTCTTTCTCACGAGGTATAATGACAGACGAGAAAGAGTGGACAGACAGCAATGAAACAGAAGGGACGATGGTCATTTTTGAACCCGATCAGGAGATATTCAGGAACTTCAGGTATATTGGCGATTACGTAATTAACATGGCCAAAAATTATACCTTCCTGAATGCCGGTCTTACAGTTGAGTTTAACGGGGAAAGGTTCTACTCAAGAAACGGTCTGCGGGATCTTCTGGAGGAGAACATGGATGATGAACCTATTTACCCCATAATACATCTCAGGGGTGAAGACATTGAAATAGCCATTACACATGGTAACCGGTACGGTGAGAACTACTACTCTTTTGTAAACGGACAGCATACCACCCAGGGAGGAACGCATCTCCAGGCCTTCAGGGAGGTACTGGTAAAAACCATACGCGACTTTTACAAAAAGGAGTTTGATCCCTCCGACATACGTGCCTCCATAGTCGCCGCCGTCAGCATAAAGGTTGAAGAACCGGTATTTGAGTCACAGACAAAAACGAAACTCGGATCAAGAGACATTGGTCCTGACGGGCTTTCGGTACGCGCTCATGTGAGTAATTTTGTACAGAAGGAGCTCGATAACTATCTGCATAAAAACCAGGAAACCGCAGAGGTACTACTAAAAAGGATTGTTGAGTCGGAGCGTGAAAGAAAGGCAATTTCAGGAATTAAACAACTGGCTAAGCAGAGGGCAAAAAAAGTAAACCTGCATAACAAGAAATTGCGCGACTGCCGGATACATTTTAACACGACCGACGAACGGGCGGAAGAATCGAGCATCTTCATAACTGAGGGTGACTCAGCGAGCGGCTCCATAACAAAATCTCGTGATGTAAACACCCAGGCAGTTTTCAGTCTAAGAGGTAAACCACTGAATACTTACGGTCTGACAAAAAAAGTGGTATACGAAAATGAAGAGTTCAACCTTCTGCAGGCGGCCCTTAATATTGAAGAGAGTCTGGAAGATCTGCGCTATAACCAGATAATCATAGCAACTGATGCAGATGTGGACGGGATGCACATCCGGCTGCTGCTGATAACTTTCTTTCTTCAGTTTTTCCCCGAACTGATCCGCAAAGGACATGTTTTTATTCTTCAAACACCTCTTTTCAGGGTGAGGAACAAACAAAAAACCTATTACTGCTATTCGGAGGAGGAGAAGAGGCAGGCTGTTAAGAAACTGAAAGGGAAGGCTGAGATAACACGATTCAAAGGCCTTGGAGAGATCTCCCCGGATGAGTTTAAACATTTTATCGGGAAAGATATCAGACTCGATCCGGTTATGATGAAAAAACATGAGTCAGTGTCACAGATGCTGGAGTTTTATATGGGAAAAAACACAAATGAGCGGCAGGATTTTATCATCGACAATCTATATGTGGAAAAAGATGAAGTTGCATAATACCGGACTGCCGGAGAGATAATTTAATTTTTATTGATAACAAAAAAGCTGATAACTTAATTGCAGGTGACAATTATTAATTTCCCTTAAGCTTTGTTTCAAAAGTTTTAGCAACAGATAATTAAAAGCATGGAAGAAGAAATTTTGAATGAGGATTTTCAGGATAAAGACCAGGGAAGTATAAAAGAGGAGATTACATACCTTCCGGGAATGTACCGGAACTGGTTTCTGGACTATGCTTCGTATGTTATCCTTGAGCGGGCAGTCCCATATGTTGATGACGGACTGAAACCTGTTCAGCGCAGGATAATGCATGCAATGAGGGAGATGGATGACGGCAGGTATAACAAAGTGGCAAACATAATAGGGCAAACCATGCAGTATCATCCGCATGGCGATGCATCTATCGGGGATGCCCTTGTCCAGCTGGGACAAAAAAATCTGCTTATTGACACCCAGGGAAACTGGGGAAATACTATAACGGGTGACGGAGCGGCAGCTCCCAGATATATAGAAGCAAGACTCTCGAAATTTGCCCTCGATGTGGTTTTTAATCCCAAAACCACCGAATGGAAACTCTCATACGACGGAAGGAAAAAGGAGCCTGTAACACTTCCCGTTAAATTTCCGCTGTTGCTGGCCCAGGGTGTCGACGGAATAGCGGTCGGACTTGCTTCAAAAGTGCTGCCGCACAATTTTATTGAACTTATTGACGCTTCCATTGCATATCTTAAAGGTAAAGATTTTGACTTGTTGCCTGATTTTCCGACAGGCGGACTGGCTGATTTCAGCAAGTATAACGACGGACTGAGAGGCGGAGTTGTTAAGGTGAGGGCCAAACTGGAAAAACAGGACAGCAAGACACTGGTGATCAATGAATTGCCTTTCGGAAAAACCACCCCCACTGTTATTGAGTCTATAATCAGGGCCAACGACAAGGGGAAGATCAAGATCAAAAAGATCGATGATAACACCGCTGAAAATGTGGAGATAATGGTACATCTGGCCCCGGGCGTATCTTCCGATAAGACTATAGATGCTCTCTATGCTTTTACCGACTGTGAAGTGTCAATCTCCCCGAATTCATGTATAATTGAAAATGATAAACCCCGGTTCATAGGTGTAAAGGAGATACTTAAAAAGTCGACCGACAAAACCCTGCAGCTCCTCAGAAGAGAGCTGGAGATCCGTAAGGAGGAGCTGGAGGAAGCGTGGCATTTTGCAACTCTTGAGAAGATATTCATTGAAGAACGGATATATAAAGACAAAAAATTTGAGGACTCTGAAAATATTAACCAGGCAATTGCACATATAGATTCTCGGTTAACTCCGTGGAAACCAAAATTCAAGAGGGAAATCACCCGCGATGATATATTAAAACTGATGGAGATCCGGATGGCAAGGATCCTTAAGTTCAATAAAGATAAAGCCGATGAGAATATCTTGTCTATTGAAGATGAAATAGATGAAGTAATAAACAACATAGTGAATATTGTCCGCTACACTATTCACTGGTTCAGTCACTTAAAGGACAAATACGGCAAAGGGCGGGAGCGTAAAACAGAGATAAGGAGTTTTGAAAATATTGAGGCTGCAAAGGTGGTCGTAAAAAATGAAAAATTATATGTAGACAGGCTGGAAGGTTTCATGGGTACAGGATTGAAAAAAGCTGAATATGTATGCGACTGTTCCGATATCGATGATATTATTGTATTCAGGAAGGATGGCACCTATTTTGTTACTAAAGTTTCCGATAAAGCCTTTATCGGGAAGAATCCCCAGCACATTGCCGTTTTCAGAAAAAATGACAAGCGGACAATCTATAATGTTGTTTACCGTGACGGGGATACCGGTTACTCCTATATGAAACGTTTTTATGTAACCGGCATTACGAGAGACAAAGAGTATGACCTTACAAAAGGTGCTCCCAAATCGAGAATCACATATTTTTCAGAAAATCCCAACGGCGAAGCTGAAGTTCTGAAAATTCTGCTAAAACCAAAAGCCCGGCTTAAAAAGCTTGCATTCGAAGCTAACATGGGTGAACTGGCTATCAAAGGCAGACAATCGATGGGTAACATACTTACCAAGCATGAAGTCTACAAGATCTCTCTCAAAGAGAAGGGCATTTCCACTTTAGGCGGACGGAAAATATGGTTCGATGAGGACGTTCTGCGTCTGAATGCCGATAACCGCGGAAAATACCTCGGTGAATTCTCCGGTGAAGATAAAATTTTAATTATCTATAAAAACGGCGATTACCAGTTGTATAATTTCGATCTAAGCAACCATTTCGACCCGGATATTCTTTTAATCGAAAAATTTGACAGCAGGAAAATTCTCTCTGTTGTCTATTTTGATGCAGAGCAAAACTACTACTACGTAAAACGTTTCGAAATTGATGAAATTGAAGGCAGAAGAATAAGTTTCATCGGTGACAATCCCGGCAATAAGCTGGTAAAAATAACATGGATGAGATATCCGCGGCTGGAGATCGAATTCGGAGGCAAGAACTCTGAGCGGGAGAATGAAATCATTGAGGTAGCTGAATTCATTGGCGTAAAATCTTATAAAGCAAAAGGAAAACGCTTGTCAAACTACTACATTGACAATATTAAAGAGCTGGAGCCGGAAATCAGGGATGAAGATGACAAATCTGACGAAGAGCAAAAAGAAGATAAAGATTCTGATAACTTTGATGATATCCCCTTTGAAATAAAACGACCTGAGAAGGAAGATGATCCCAACCAGATGTCACTGTTTTAAAATTACTGATGATGAGAATTTACCTGATTGGATTTATGGGTTCGGGAAAGACAACACTCGGCCGCAGACTTGCTAAATATGCGAACCTTCAGTTTATCGATATGGACAGTTTTATTGAGGAGCGACACTGTAAAACCGTTCCTCAAATTTTTGAGGAGGAGGGCGAGACAGAATTCCGTAACAAAGAGCACAAAGCACTTGCTGAACTATCGCATTTCACTGATGCTGTTATAGCCACAGGAGGGGGAGCTCCCTGTTTTTTTGATAATATTGATCTTATGAACAGGACAGGAAAAACCATTTACCTCAATATTTCGCCCAAAATACTGGCAGAGAGATTAAAAAAATCGAGGACAGAACGTCCGCTTATAAAGGGGAAATCCACAAAAGAGCTGGAGGATTATATAAATTCAACGCTGGAGAAGCGTGATCCGTTTTACAAAAAGGCAAAATATCAAATCACCAGACCTGATACAAAGCCTGCCGAAATATTAAAAATGATTTCTGATTAATTATTATTCCTACTGCTGTCCGTCACCATTTTCGTTTTCAGCAGGAGCGGCATTCTGCCCCGGTTCTGCTTCAGGAACGGTGGTGGGGAAATTGGGAACCTGAGTCGGGTCAATAGAATTTTCTATCTGATCCTGAACTCTCGACTGACTCTCATTCAGTTGCTGACGGGGTATAAATGCCGAACCTGCAACAGATAATATCAATAATGCCCCTGCAAGCACCCAGGTTGCTTTTTCCAGAAAATCCGTTGTCTTGCGAACTCCCATTACCTGATTTGACGACTGGAAATTACTTGCCAGTCCGCCTCCTTTTGAATTTTGCACTAAAACAATGAGAACCAGGAGTACACAGACAATGAATATCAGAACTGTTATTAATGTATACATCTTATTTCAGTTAAAGTCTTTTTAATTTTTCTATCTCTTCAATCCGGGATGCAAAGTAAATACTTTTTTCCGGATATTTCAAGCTTAACTTTTTAAAAGCATCCAATGCCTTATCATATTTTTTTTGATCAAAATAGATCATTGCCAGAGTTTCAGTGATCAGTTCATCTGTTTCAGTTAGAGATCTTTCAATTATCTCTTTTTGACCTGTCTCAACTTCCGCTTTATCTTTTTCAATTTTTAAAGACCTCGGTTCCTTTGAAAGGAATTTATCGATCAGGTCGCTCCCGTGAATTTCACTTTCATCATCTGCAGGCAGGGTATGTTTCCCTGCTACCGCCTGTTCGAAATAGTAATCACCTGCAAGCGATTCCCTTCCTGAATGAAGGTAGAGATACAACCTCTTCCTGTCAGGGATGGTAATTGCATATTTGTTTAATGTCTGTTCAAAATCAGGATTGCCTGTTACCCACATATTTTTCAGCATTAAAATATGCGCAGCATGAAAACAGGGATATTGTTCTGACAGACTCTGCAGACCCTGTAAAGTCGCTGTTGTCATCAATACAGGATTTTTGAGTAATTTATAGAATTCTTTTTTCTCCATTCTACCAGTTAGCAAGAGTTGCATTAAAAATATCTTCGGTAAGCTTATCGACTATCTCGGGCACCAGTCCGTCTTCCACATCACTAAGTGAACTGCTGCTGTCGAAATCCTCAAAGGCTGAAAAGGACCGTTCCATACTCTGATCTGTGTCCCTGTTATTCGTATATTTAACGTTTATGGTGATAGTAAGCCGGTTAAGTGCAGCCATATCCTCCTTTTGAATAGACATAGGTCTGACATCATAACCTGTTATCTGCCCTTCAAATATCAGGTCGCCTCCCTCTGCCAGTTCATTCAGGGAGGTCTGCCGCTGCAACTTCTCCCTCAGTGCTTCCGTGAAAACCTGGCTGAGAGTCGGGTTGACCAGCCGTGCACGGTTAGGGAAATAGTATACAGAATATGTTTTTACATCAGGAGAGATACTTGCACCTGTAAATGAATACGATATCTTACAAGAGTTAAGAGTACTCAATAATAAGAAAACCGGTATCAGATACAAAATAGTTCTTTTACACATATATTATCCGTTAATATTATATTCTTTAATTTTCCTGTAAAGAGTCCGTTCCGAAATTCCCAGCTCCTCTGCTGCATATTTCCTCTTACCCTTATGTTTTCCCAGCGCCTTTTCTATCAACTCAATCTCTTTGTCTTCGAGCGACAAAGACTCCTCAACAACCTCCTCGGTATCCTGGATATTTTCCTTATCTATGTGCTGCAGATGAAAGGATTTTTTAACAGGTTCATTTTGAACGACATCTCTCACATTATCATCATACAGATTTTGGATGATGCGGGCATGATCGTCCGATAATGTAACATTCTTGTTCTCCATCAAATCGAGTACCAGCTTCTTCAGATCGTTTACATCACTCTTCATTTCGAAAAGCACTTTGTATAAAATTTCTCTCTCATTTGCAAATGATGCATCCTCTCTTCTTGAGAAAACAGCAGGCAGATTTTTTGAAGTAAGAGCAGGAAGGTAATTACGCAAAACTTCTGCTGTTATTTCCCTGTTCTGTTCGATAATGGAAATTTGTTCTGTAATATTCTTTAACTGCCTTACATTACCGGGCCAGCGGTAATTTACCAGCAAAATTCGTGCTTCCTCATCGAGCCTTATGGAAGGCATTCGGTATTTATCGGCGAAATCACGGGCAAACTTTCTGAACAGCAGAATAATGTCCTCCGGCCGGTAACGCAGGGGTAAAATAGTGATAGGCACCGTATTGAGGCGATAATAAAGATCCTCCCTGAACTTACCCTGTTCAATTGCTTCAGGAATATCGACATTGGATGCAGCTATCACCCTTACATCTGTTTTTAACATCTTTGATGAACCAACCTTGATGAATTCGCCTGTCTCAAGTATACGCAGCAACCTCACCTGTGTGGACAGAGGCAATTCCCCAATCTCATCTAAAAATATTGTACCCCCGTCAGCTTCCTGAAAATATCCTTTCCTGTCGGCCAAAGCCCCTGTAAAAGCTCCCTTTTCATGTCCGAATAATTCTGAGTCAATGGTACCTTCAGGAATGGCACCACAGTTTACAGCAATATATTTCCCGTGTTTCCGGGCAGAAAAGTGATGAATGATCTGAGGGAATATCTCCTTACCGGTACCGCTTTCGCCGGTAATCAGTACCGAAAGATCTGTCGGTGCAACCTGAACAGCAACTTCTATGGCTCTGTTGAGTCCGGGGGAATTGCCGATAATCTCAAACCTCTGTTTTATTCCCTGAATATCAATATCCATTTTTAACTTTTTAAAATCACAAATTTACAATTTTTAGCGTCAATGTTTAGTAATAAATATCAATTAACCTTTTTTTATCAATATTTTACCTGAAGATTATGATTATAGTTATATTTAACCATAGATAACCGGTAAATTTTTTAATTTACCTGAAAAGGGCAAGGTGCTCTTTTAAAATATGATGCAATAACAGATAATTACTAAATTTTAAAATATGCAATTCATTGGTATCATACCGGCCCGCTTCCAGTCGACCCGTTTCCCCGGCAAACCTCTTGCACTTCTCGAAGGTAAACCGGTCATACAATGGGTATATGAAAATGCTTCACAAGCACTTGACAATGTTTATGTAGCTACTGATGATGACCGCATTTATAATTCTGTGGCCGGATTTGGCGGTAAAGCAGTGAAGACCCTTCCGGCACATAAAAGCGGAACCGACAGGTGTGCTGAAGCAGCAGAATTACTTGGGAATAGCTTTGACTTCGATGTCGTAATTAATATTCAGGGAGACGAACCTTTCATTAATCCGGAACAAATAAAGCAGATTATGAGCTGTTTTGACTCAAAAACAGAGATTGCCACTCTTGTAAAAAAAATTGAAACCGTGCAGGAGCTTTTCAATCCCAACAGACCGAAAGTTGTGGTGGACAATGATATGAATGCCCTCTATTTCAGTCGCTCTCCTATTCCTTATGTAAGAGGTGAAAAGGAGGCTGACTGGCTGCTGGCAAACACTTTCTGGGGTCATATAGGAATGTATGCCTATACAAAAGATGCTTTAAAGAAAATAACCGGACTCTCCCCGGGAAAACTTGAAGGTGTTGAAGCTCTGGAGCAACTAAGATGGCTTGAAAACGGATTCCGGATAAAAGCAGCTGTTACCGAATTTCAGAGTATAGGTATTGACACTCCTGACGATCTGGTATCAGCGGAAAATTTTTTACGTAATACTTCCGGTAATACGGGAAAATAGTATGAACAAGGCTCTTACCCGCCTGTTCAGGCTTTTGACCGTTAATTGAATTATTGACATCCATATCAGTATTATCTCTGTTCAAAAATTAGATCACTGTAAATTGCAACAAAAAGGCACATTATTTGTAATAGTATATAGAGACTGATTACTCAAGTGGAAGTTTTATTTGAAAAAGATTATGAAATTTATCTTATTGATATTAACATACGGATTATTTTATTTCACCGGACTTGCTGAGACCCCGGTCAATAAAGGATTATATGAAGATATCATACAGACAGAAGATCATGCTGATGCTTTGGAAATAAAGCTATATCCCAATCCGGTTAAATCAGGAACAGTGACTATTGAAACCTATCATTTTGAAATTCGGGAAATAAGGATCATTGATATAGGCGGCAAAGAGATCCTTCTGAAAAAAATAGCTCCCGGAACCTTCAAAAGTTTACTTCAGGTACATGAAATCCCGGATGGCATATATTTTATAAGAATAAAATCTGCTGAAAACAGGTCCTTTGTAAAAAAACTGGTAGTCTCTTCAAACTAAAAGCCCGGACTGCAAAAATCCTGTTAAAAAATATTCTCAAAATTTTTTGTCTTATTTTCCGTATTAAAAACAATTTTTATATTTTGCGGAACGTTTAAAAAACCCCGGTCATTTCATCCGGAACTAAGACAAATTTATGAGAAAGATAACCCTTGTTATATCGCTTACAACAATTTTGCTTATTTCTTCTGTTTTGAATCAGCATATTTTATCTGCCTCTGATACAGAAGAGTTATCGGAAGTTGAAACTACCGCAACCGAACTTCCCAAAAGTCTGGAAATAGAGAGTGTTATTAATGAGTATAACGATCTGATCACTTCTGAAATACACGGTTCCGGCACAGTGGGAGCGGCTGTAGCAGTCGTCTATAAAGATGAAATTGCCTTTTTAAAATGCTTCGGAGTAAAAAAAGCGGGAGAAGATGACCCGATAGATGAGAATACTGTTTTCAGGCTGGCATCAGTATCCAAGACCATCACCGGATTACTGGCAGGAATACTTGAGAATAAAAATATTATCAGTCTGGATGACAAGGTAGTCGATTACATTCCCGGATTCAGACTGAAATCACAATACAACACCAGAAATATCACAATCCGCAATTTGCTGAGTCATACAACAGGACTCACACCACATGCGTATGACAATATGGTTGAAGAGAAGATTCCCCTTTGCAGGATTATGGACGTACTGGACCATGTAAGCGTCTCATCAGCTCCCGGGACTCTCTACAGTTACCAGAATGTGATGTTCGGTCTGTTCGATACTCTTGTAAATGTCAGAACAACAAAAAAATATGCAGATCTCGTTAAAGAAGAGATATTCATCCCGTTTGGAATGAAAGATGCGTCCACCGATTTTCTGTCATTTAAGAATAACCGTAACAAAGCTTTCCCTCACTCCGGTGCACGGAGCAATTACAGATGCGTCAGGCTGAACGACCGTTACTACACTACTGCACCGGCAGCAGGTGTAAATGCCAGCATCTCGGATATGACACGGTTTCTTTTGGCTCTTTTGGAAAAAGACACCAGCACAACAGACCGGGTCTGTCAGACGATATTTTCTCCCCAGATAGAATCAAATCTTTATGGCGGGTACTTCAGAGAATGGGATAAAACCGAATCAATCCATTACGGCATAGGATGGAGACTTGTAGGATACAAAGGCCGGAACATAGCATATCACGGAGGTTATGTACAGGGATACAAGGCAGAGATAGCTGTATGCCGTGATGAGGATATTGGAATAGTATATCTTACCAATTCACCAAACAGTGTGGCATCAAAAAGCATTCCCATGTTTTTGAATCTTTTCTTTCAGTTCAGGGATAATAAAAAGATCATTACATCAATAGACGAAACTGCTCCCTCCAAGGAACTCTCTTAAGAGAGATGTAGGAGGAATCTCTTCATCATCAACAGGCTTAAAATAAGATAAAAATTTCAGCAGGCGCATTGCCTCCATATACTCACGCTGATTCTCAAGAACAAGCTTTAACAATGGTTCAGCATATTTTTTTAAAACTCCCAATTCGTACAAAGTGGCTGAATTAAACATCACATCAGCATTTTCCTGGTATGGAAATATATTCTTCTCCTCGCCAAGTCTGACGAGCGGCCAGCGTCTGATGGTGTCAGATGCTTTATACCCCCTGTATTTACTGTCTCTTATTATTCTCCTGATCAACCTGTTATCTGAAGTAGAAATATATGTATGCTCATCAACCGAAATCTGTGTAAGTGCGGAGATAAATATTTTGAAAGTACTGCTGTTATCAATGCGCGGCAACAAACCGGGATTCATACCATGAATTCCTTCTACTATCAGAATATCTCCCTTCCTTAGTTTGAGCCTGTCACCATTCATATATCTCCTACCCCGGTTAAAATCAAATTTTGGAAGCCGGATGTCATCACCATTAAGCAATTGCTGCAACTGATCATTAAAAAACTCAATATCAATTGCCTCCAATGATTCAAAATCGTAATGCCCCTGCTCATCACGCGGTGTTCTCTCCCGGTCCACAAAATAATCATCAACAGAAATCTGGTATGGCCTCAGACCGTTAACGGCAAGTTGAACTCCCAGTCTCTTGCTGAAGGTGGTTTTACCCGATGCTGAGGGCCCTGCTACCAGAACCATTCTTATCTCGTTGCTTCCGGATGAGATCATATTGGCAATCTCGGCAATCTTTTTCTCATGAAGGGCCTCGGAGATCTTTATAATATAGCCTCCCTCCCGATTAAGAGTGAAATCATTCAGATTGGATATCGTGGCTACATTCAGTATCTGCGCCCAGTCTTTATGCTCCTGGTATATCTCAAATAATTTCTTAAGGTTCAACACTTCGTGAAGCTCACCGAAATTTTCCGGCTTCGGTACCTGAAGCAACATGCCGTCGAAGTATTTTACTATATTGAAATTACTCAGATACCCTGTTGAAGGAAGCAGATGCCCGTAAAAATAGTTGCCGAAATCTTTTAAAAAATAGAGACTTGAATATAAGTGACCCTGCTGCCTGAAGAGCTGTGCCTTATCTTCAAGCCCCTCTTCATCAAGATGTCTGACAGCCTTTTCCAAAAGCATTCCCCTCTTTATAAAAGGAAGGTCTTCGTCAATTAGTGACTTAACCCTGCTTTTCAACTGTTCAATATCCTCTTCTGAAATCTCTCCCTCAAAATTTTCCAGTTCACAAAAATAGCCATTTGATATGCCTTTCTGTATAATGAGTTTTGCTTTGGGGAATATCTCTTTAACAGCAACATACAACACAAAAATAAGGCTGCGAATATACATCCGCATTCCGTCCGGGTGGGCAACATCAAAAAACTCTATGTTCTTGGGTTTGACAACACAAAAGGAGAGTTCACGGACCTGATGGTTAACAATTGCTCCGCAGATGGTATTATCTGATCTTATGTCAAGATCACGGCATATCTCAAGGAGAGATGTTCCCAGCGGATAGCTGTGCCTTGTTTGTGTATTATGACAATAAATTTCAACCTGCTTCATTAAATTTTAATTTTTTCATTTCCCGAATGTAATAAATCTTTTTTTACAAGTGTGGCCGAATAAGGGCAAACAGAATTATTGCGGATGAGATTGTGGAATTTAATTCATTGATAAAAAATCAGTTAACTTAAAAACTTAAATTTAAAAAATTAATATTTCACTCTTTTACGTGATCTGAATTTTTACACGCCCTGATAGTCAGCCTTCCCGTTTAATTCACTTTTAAGATACTGAGCAGTATATGAATTTGCTTCATTTGCAACCTCCTCCGGAGTTCCTGAACAGAGGATCCTTCCACCTTCCTTCCCTCCTTCAGGTCCCAGATCTATGATATGGTCAGCTACTTTAATAACCTCCATGTTATGTTCAATAACTATAACGGTATTCCCTTTATCAACAAGTATATTCAACACATCGAGCAGCATTCTGATATCTTCGAAATGAAGGCCTGTTGTAGGTTCATCCAGAATGTACAAAGTCTTTCCGGTATCCCTCTTTGCCAGTTCGGTTGCCAGTTTTACCCGCTGTGATTCGCCCCCCGACAAAGTTGTGGACGATTGTCCCAGTGTTATGTATCCCAGTCCGACCTCCTGCAATGTTCTAAGTTTCACCAATATGGAAGGGATACTTTCAAAAAACTCAACTCCCTGGTCAATGGTCATCTCAAGTACATCACTTATCGATTTTCCCTTATACCTTATCTCGAGAGTTTCACGGTTATATCTCTTCCCGTTGCACTTGTCACAATGAATATAGACATCAGGGAGATAATTCATTTCAATAAGTTTCATTCCTCCGCCCTGGCACTCCTCACACCTGCCGCCTTTAACATTAAAGGAAAAACGACCCGGTTTGTACCCCCTGATCTTTGATTCGGGGAGCTGGGCAAACAGATTCCTTATATCAGAAAATACCCCCGTATAGGTAACAGGATTTGATCTTGGTGTACGGCCTATCGGCGACTGGTCTACCCGGATGACTTTATCAACATATTCCAGTCCGGCAACCGATTTATACGGCAACGGATCCTCCACGGAATTATAAAAATGCTGACTCAAAATTGGTTGCAGCGTTTCATTTATTGCTGTTGATTTCCCTGACCCTGAAACACCTGTTACGCATATAAATTTCCCCAAAGGTATCTCCAGGGTAATATTTTTCAGGTTGTTACCCGTGCAACCTGTCACCTTAAGGATACTGCCATTACCTGGTCTTCTCACTGACGGTATCTCTATTCTTCTCCTGTTGTTAAGATAATCGGAGGTCAGGGTACGACTCTTCAATACCTTTTCGGGAGTTCCCCAGGCTACAACTTCACCTCCGTGTCTCCCGGCATAAGGTCCCATATCAATGAGCCAGTCGGCATGCAAAATCGTATCCCTGTCGTGTTCCACCACAATAACTGAATTGCCATTGTCGCGCAGTTGTTCCAGTGCTCTTATAAGCCGGAGATTATCACGGTGGTGAAGACCAATACTGGGTTCATCAAGAATATACAGTACATTCACGAGCTGGGCTCCAATCTGCGTGGCAAGCCGGATCCGTTGCGACTCCCCTCCCGATAAGCTTTGCGCCGTGCGATCCAGTGATAGATAATTTAATCCGACTCCCAGCATAAACCCGAGGCGTTCACGAATCTCTTTTATAACTTCCTGTCCTATCATTCGTTGCCGGTCGCTGATCCTCTTCTCCAACCCGTCAAACCACTCTCCCAGCTCCTTAATATCCATACCGGCCAGTTCAGAAATATTCTTCCCGTCTATCTTAAAGTGCAGCGACTCTCTTTTAAGTCGCATTCCGTTACATTCGGGACAAACAGATGTTTTCACAAACTGGTAAGCCCATTTCTGAGCTCTCTGTGATGTGCTGTACTCCCGCTGATTCTCGATATATTTTATGACACCATCATAACTCATCATATAGTTGATGTTCCCAAGGGGTGTATTTTTAAGATGTAAACGCTCATTAGTACCAAAAAGAAGAGCATTTACTCCTTCTTCAGATATATTCTTCAGCGGCGTTTTAAGTGTAAATCCCAATTTCTCCCCCAGTGCTTCTATCTGCCAGAATATCAATGAATTTTTATACTGTCCCAGGGGAACGATGCCTCCTCTGGCAATACTTTTATTACCATCCGGAATTATTTTGTCGATATCAATCTCGTTTATCCTGCCCAGTCCGTTGCATTTCGGGCATGCCCCCTGCGGAGAGTTGAAAGAGAAATCATGAGGAGCAGGTTCATTATATGATATCCCTGTTGTCGGGCACATCAAAAGCCTGCTGTAATATTTAACCTCATCTGAATCATAATCTAGGATCATAAGTATTCCCTTCCCCTGTTTCATGGCAACCTGCACACTCTCCTTCAAACGTCCGTAGCTGTTTTCACCGGCTATCAGCTTATCAATTACTATTTCGATAAAGTGATTTTTATAACGGTCGACACGGTGATTGTGCTTTATCTCTGTCACCATGCCGTCAATACGCACATTGATAAAGCCTTTGCGCCTGATCTGTTCAAACAGCTCTCTGTAATGTCCTTTACGCCCTTTTACCACAGGAGCCAGAATAAGAATGCGTTTGCCGTTAAAATCCTTTTTAATGAGATCAAGTATCTGCTGTTCAGTATACTTAACCATCTTCTCTCCCGTGTTGTAAGAAAAAGCTTCTGAAGCACGGGCATAAAGCAGACGGAGGAAATCGTATATCTCTGTAACCGTTCCCACGGTAGACCTGGGATTCCGGGTAGTAACTTTCTGTTCAATGGATATCACCGGACTAAGTCCCGTGATTTTATCCACGTCAGGCCTCTCCAGATTTCCCAGAAAAGATCTTGCATAGGCTGAGAATGTTTCAATATACCTTCTCTGTCCTTCTGCATGTATGGTATCAAATGCCAGTGAGGATTTTCCGCTGCCGCTAAGTCCGGTTATCACGGTCAGTTTATTCCTTGGAATCTCAACATCAATATTCCGCAAATTATGAACCCTGGCTCCATAAACCATAATCTTGTCTTCCGGTTCATCCGGCTCATCAACAACAATATCCTCAATTTTTTTCAGCTCCTGCATTCAAATTCAATTTTCAACATTGAGTCCGGTAAAAATGCCTTGCTCTCTTTATGCGTTTTTAATGAAAATTCATTCAGATTACATCCGGACATTACTAACATTAACGGATAATAACTAATACTTAGAGATGCGAAGTCATGATTTAATTTAGCACAGGAATGATAATGGTATATTTTCTCCTGTTGGTGTTTGTCAGAAAATTATCTCTCAGCCACGGATTAAAATCTTTCAATAATTTGTAGTTGATCCCGTTTTCAGCAGCAAAACCTGCAAAGTCTGACACCGGCCCGTCAATCACAACCTCCCTGGTGTTTATTACAGGATATTTCTCCTCTTCAGGTACATCAAAATTATATTTGTACGGATCTTCCAGGATCAGCTTCAGAGCAATGAGTCTGAATACATACCTGCCCGTCTCAGATCCAAACAACATATCGTAATAGGAATCTGCCTTTTGCCTCTCCATTTGTCTGTCGACACCATTCATCCCGGCATTAAAGGAAGCAGCTACCACAGACCATTTATTATATTTCTGATAAGCTTTCAGTATATAATCACATGCAGCATAAGTCGATTTTTCAATATGATACCTCTCATCCACTTCACTGTTCACCTCAAGACCGAAATCGCGTGCTGTTCCCCTCAGAAACTGCCATAAGCCTACGGCACCTGCGGGAGAGACAGCCCTGGGGTCCAGTCCGCTCTCAGCCACTGCAAGGTATTTGAAATCATCGGGAACACCCTTCTCTTTCAGGATAGGTTCTATGATTTTAAAATACCGGGGAGCCAGTTTTATAAGTCTGAGTGTCTGTGAATGAAAATAGGAGTTTACCAGCAGCTCCCGGTCGAGCGATTCCCTGCTATCAAACCTGCCAAGCGGAACAGGTTCCCCTGCAAAGCTAACGGAGTCAGGTATAGCCACCGGTTTATACTTAACAGATTGGTTTTCACCTGCTGTTTCTGTTTCTGTTTCAGTATTTGTCGCTGTTCCGGTTATCAAAACAATTACAACCGCTACATTTGCTAATAAAAGCAGCGGAAGGAATATACTCCACACCTTTTTTCTGTCCATTTTCAGCTATTTATATTAAAACTGCAAAATTACATTTTTAGTTTGGAGCAACCAATGAAAAAGTCATTGAAGAAAAATCCGGAGATGTACCTGAGAAGAGTCAAAATAATTCAGATATTTTGGAAATTTTAATTATGAGCCTGATCTTTTAACGCAGAAAGCGACTTTCAGGCAAATTCCAAAAAATTATTTTATTTAGTTTTTCCCCGATTTATAACATATAAACTTTAGTGAAAATATATTTTGAGGACTTATACTGAATCCATGAGCGTAAGAAATATTTCACAATAATATTTATTCTTCCTTCTTTACAGGAATAAAACTGACCTGATGTATTGCCTGTAAATCGGAATAATCATACTGATAAAAACCATCATCGCCTATCATGAATAAATATTCATTTACCGGGATAACATCATAGGCATTAATATTGGCAAATGCAGTGATCATATTATCATCAATATGATATTTGTCTGTCACATCATAAACTTTAAGTCCTGCCTCTCCATCACATACAAAGAGTATCTCTCCGTCTATGCCGAGACCGTATGGACCGTGTAACGGATATGAAGCCAGAAATTCAATATCGTGATAATCATTGCTTAATCTCAAAACATCAAGCTGGTTTACGTCACTTCCACACAAATTGCCACCACGCAGAGTTATATAGGCATATCCTTCGGAAATCACTACCGGATCACAACCCGTAACATGCCGGAAATCCCTTACATAGGCAGGAACAGTTGCAATATTAAGGCTGTAAATACGCATTCCTGACTGTGTACCGAAAAACATGTGCCCGTCATAAATGAACATGGTCTCGATGTCCCAGCCAACATTCTGTTTGCCGATATCATGAGGTATTGCCGGATTTTTTACATCAAAAATAAAAAGAGTTGAATTATTAACAGTATATAAGTAGTTGCTGTACAGCCCGAAACGCGCCATTGAACCTCCCACACCAAAAGTGCTGCCCGACGGCTGGGTAATGCCTCCCGAGTACGCTTCGTTCATGGCCATATCCCTCCATGAAAAATCATAATAGACCGGATAGTAGTAGTGTTCCAGCTCCTGTCTTATTTTTTTTATCTCCCAGTCAATCACAACTCCTTTCTCTTCATCAACTTTAGCTATACGGTACTCCTCATCGTAAGGCGGAAGGGTATATGGAAAGACCTCTTCAACCCGATGAACCTCCTTAGGATTATTGATATCGGAAATATCAATTGCCACAAGGTCAATATAACTGTCGGCATATAATATATCATTTTTAACCGCTATGTCAATATTACCCGGAACTTCAATAAATCCGGTATTTTGAGGGTTCTCGGGATTTCTGTTGTCAATTATATGAATTCCCTTTAATTCTTCATTGATAAAAATATACCCGTCCTTAAAATAGATTTTACCTGTATTTTCAAGATCCCTCGGAGAAGATTTTTTCACTGCCACACGTAAATCTTCATAGGTCATATAAACAGGTGAATTGGCAATAAATACCTCTGTATATTCATCCCTGCAGGAATTGAATACTATTATTATAAACACAAACAATATCGTTCTGACCGGATTCATATCACTTAATTTTATCTGAAAATAATTCCCAATTTTATCGAAAGCCTGTTAAAGTCAACATCCAGACCATTTTCTTCATCACCTTTATAATGTAGTCTGTGGAACTGATAACCGGTTGCCAAAGAAATACCAAAACCCTGTGAGAACATATGCATATAACCGATCCCGGGATTAACCAGAATCCCACCCTTTGCATCAAGCTGATCCTGAGAGTAAGGAGGAGGTGGCCATATACTGCTATATTCAGGTAAATAGTACTGATAGACTTGTCTTGAGTCTTCAAGTGGTACCTGGTATCCGCTTTTAACAAATAAATATGGTGTTGAAGGCAAATTTCTGAACCGGTATTCCAGGTTTACAAAAACGGGAAGGTATGTTTCGTTAAAAAACTCAGCACCGGCACCGGCACCGGCAGAAAAATGCGGATTAAAATTATAATTCAAAGAACCTGAAAAACTGAAGGGAGCAGATCTGTCGTTATCAGGATTTCCTGCTAAAAATCCCACTTCTGTACGGTAAAAAACACAATTGGAAAAAAAAGACTGTATGCCGCCTGTGAAATCCGTCCTTCTCCCAGAAACGCTGTCAATCTCTGATGTATTGAAAATCCAGATATTCCTTCCCGATTCAACTTTTATCTTTTCAAAATCATCAGAATACTGAAAACGTCCTTTTATAATACTGCCGTTTTTTAAATATACATATCCCTTTTTCGACTGGGCATTTAACCCACTGCCGAAAAGAATTATAAAGGCAAATAATATTAATTTCTTCATAACAGAATGTTTTCCTTAGTACAAAATAAATCCTCAGGAGTTAAAAATGAATACCCGGTTCAAATATAAGATGATGCAATTGTTACTTGCAGGGTTGCGTAAAAAAAAAATTATATCTTTAGCAGACTGATATTTGCTATAGATTTATGAGAATTAATTTTATTTGATAAACTGACTTCGTTAAAACGGACTATAATAAATTATAAATAAAACAATAAACTATCACTAATAAACAATTTTGATGAGATGAAGAGATTAATCATTACGCTATTTGTACAGACTTTTTTCATTATGAGTCTTATCGCCCAGGAGCCACTTGATTATTTTTTACCCGCTGATGTTCAGTATGATCCTGGCATACCGACACCGGAACAATTTTTCGGTCATCAGGTCGGAGAGTGGCATATAACCCACGACCAACTTCTGAATTATATGAAAGAGATTGCAAGGGTTTCCGGTCGTGCCGTATTGCAGGAATATGCCAGGTCATACGAAAACCGGCCGCTTGTACATCTTATTTTCACTACTGCGGAAAACCACAAAAAACTGGATGAACTGAAGGAGTTACATGTCAGGTATTCCGATCCGGATGAAAACCTGTCTCAGGATGGCGTGCCGCTGATTCTTTATCTGGGTTACGGTGTTCACGGAAATGAATCGAGCGGACCCAACTCATCGGTACTGACAGCTTATTATCTGGCGGCAGCACAGGGTCCGAAAATAGATAAGCTTTTGGAAAACACTATTATCCTTGTTGATCCCTCTCTTAATCCCGACGGCTTCACCAGGCACAGCACATGGGCAAATATGCATCAAAGTGCAACGGTAATGACAAGTCCCGACTCAAGGCAATATGCCGAAGTATGGCCGGGTGGACGTACAAACCATTACTGGTTCGACCTGAACCGCGACTATCTTCTGCTTGTCCACCCCGAAAGCAGAGGCAGGGTAGCAAAGTTCCATGAATGGAAACCAAATATCTATAATGACCATCACGAGATGGGAGCAGACAATACATTCTTTTTTCAACCGGGAATACCAAGCAGAAACAATCCCCTGACTCCCGAAGAGAACTTCAGGTTTACTCACCGGCTTGCAACATATCATGCACGTTTTCTTGACGATATAAGTGCACCCTATTACTCAAAAGAACAGTACGACGACTATTACCTCGGCAAAGGATCAACATATCCCGATGTTAACGGCTGCATAGGAATCCTTTTTGAGCAGGCCGGATTCCGGGGAAGGATCAGGGAGACATCCAACGGCATAAAGAAACTGGCTTATGGAATAAGAAACCAGTTCACAGTAACATTGTCGACACTGGAAGCTGCTGTTGACATGAAAGATGATCTGCTCACTTTTCAGAAAGAATTCTACAGGGAGGCTCTCAGGGAGGCTGAGAATGATCCTGTTAAAGCATATATATTTGGAGATGAAAATGATCCTGAAAAGGTCAGGCAATTCCTTGAGCTTCTGAAACAACATCAGATAGAGGTATTCAAAAATGAGAAAGAGGTAAACGCAGAAGGTAAAGTATTCAGTCCGGGCAGCAGTTATATAGTTCCTCTTGTCCAGCCACAGTACAGACTTATAAAAGGAGCTTTTGACGTCATCACAACCTTTGAAGACAGTACTTTTTATGATGTTTCGACATGGACACTTCCCTTTGCATACAACATTCCTTATTCTGCCATTAAATCATCTAAAGAGATACAGTACACAGATGAAGATATATTCACTCAGAAAACAGAAGGAACTGTTACCGGGGGGAAAAGCTCTGTTGCTTATCTTTTAAGGTGGAACGGGCTCCTTTCTCCAAAAGCACTGTTCTCATTGCAAAATGCAGGGCTAATGACCAAGGTTGCCACAAAAGAGTTCGTCTCCCGCATAGCCGGCAAAAACGAAGCCTTTACATATGGAACTGTTCTTATACCAATTGACGGACAAAAGGCTGATAAGGATGAAATATTTAAATTGATATCGGAAACAGCAAAAAATACAGGAATAAACTTTTACTCTGTTGAAACAGGCTTTTCGGTCGGTGGTGCAGATCTGGGAAGCGGCACTTTTATAACGCTGGAGAAACCTGAAGTACTGATGCTGGCAGGAAGAGGCGCCGGCGGTGGTGATGCCGGTGAAATATGGCATATGTTTGACCAAAAATTTCAAATTCCTGTTTGTCTTGCCGAAGCTGACAACATTGGCTCAATAGATATGAACCGGTACAATACACTCATTTTGCCGGGAGGTTCATTTTCCAACCTGGGAAACAGCGGGGTCGAAAAAATCAAAACCTGGGCTGAGCAGGGCGGAACCATTATAGCCGTAAAAAGTGCAGCCTCATGGGCTTCCCGTAATGGTCTGGGAAAGACTAAATTTAAAAAAGGAGTGCCGGCCGACTCAACTCTTAATTTCGACTATGCAGACAGGAGCAAAGAGCAGAGTATACATGCAATCGGCGGAGCTATCTTTAATGCAGAGATGGATATAACCTATCCGCTCTGCTACGGTTACTCAAGAAAGGAAATTCCTGTTTTTAAGACCGGTAATTCAGTCGCCGAATCATTAAATGTAAATTACTCCGAACCTGTTAAATTCACAGAAGAACCATACCTCAGCGGGTATGTGTCAGATAAAAACCTGGAAAGGATCAAGGGTGCTCCCGTAGTCTCGGTACAGGCTGCAGGCAGGGGCCGATTGGTAACATTTCATGAAAGCATGACTTTCAGGGGTTACTGGCTGGGAACAAATAAACTGTTTATGAATTCGGTATTCTTTGGAAAATTGGTTCGCTGAACCGTTAGAATTCATAATATAATCCGGTATATACTCCTACCCTGTATGGCCTGAAATCAACATCCGGATTACTGTTGATTGAATTAAGGTAATAATTGACCCTGGGCTCCAGGGCCAGAGAAATATTTTTGCTTATTGCGTAAGTCAGTCCAAGTCCCAGGGTACCGGAAAAATTCAGCGGAGATATATCCCTGGTTTTCCCGATATTCTGTTCCCCATATTCATTCTTTATATACGCCTTGTTACCCACTACAAATCCGGTATTTACACCCCCCATAACTTCAACGTCTATTCTGGAATCGATCAAAAGATACCTGAGGTATAGAGGAATCTCAAGAAAATCAAACACCTGGGAAAATTCACCTGATGTAAGTAAAACAGTGGAATAGTTATCCGCTTTTTCCAGGTTAGCTGTCATTTCGGCACCCTGTGGTACAGTTTTTAAGTCTATTATTCCGGCAACACTGTTCATAGAGATACGGTTATCTGCAATATCAACTTCAGGATTAAAATATAATCTTTCAGTTGCAGGCACCAGATTATCAGATTCGGCATACACATCAAATGACTGGGGCGCACTCTCCGACTTATGTCCGTTCTGTGCATAACTGACTCCCGATTCAATGCTCCATCTTTTCCCTGCCTTGTACTGCAGTGAAAAACCACCGGTTACGCTGCTGTTACCATGATGGTCAGAATAAGTCATGTTGGAAGCATAATTTTCACCATGACTTGCAGAGTAGGATGAGTATCCCGGCGAGATATTCAAACCCATTTTCCAGTTTGGTTCCTTTTCTGATAAATTTCTCCCGGTGAGGATAACATTTTCAGTAACCAGGTTTTTATCAACAGACTCAAAAGGGTATGATATAACTTGCTCTTTCCTGTCAGCCAGTGTTATATTCTCATCAGAAAAGCTGAAAGCAGCTTTAATATTATCAATAAGCTGCATACTTTGCTGTGCTAATACAGCTATTCCCTCATCGGGTTGAAGGTTATCTGTCAATTTTTGATCTTCTGTTTTATTAATGAAATAGGATTCATTTTCTGCAGAGGCAAATTGAGTAACGGGAACAGCGCCTGCAGAAACATCATCCGTGGCAATTATCTCATCATCACTATTAATTATATCACCGGCAGTGCTCCTTTCATTAAAGCTTTCTGATTTGGTGTCAGCAGTTTTGAAAGTATCATCTTCCAAAACCCTGCTGAAATACCATCCGGCTGCCAATGCGATTACCAGCACGGCTGCAGTTGCTGCCAGGCTGTACCAGGTCATCTGAATTTTTTTGCGATTCAGACCAAGCTGACCATTTATACTGTTCCAGATGTGGTCAGGCGGTTTAGCCAAATAATTCTCAAGCTTTTCACGAAACGCTTTATCCATATTTAATTCTTCATTCATCATTAAGGTTAATTTTAATTAACTGATTTAACCTCTCTGTACAGATCCTGCACTTTACGTTTTAAAATATCTCTGGCCCTTGCAAGATTGGACTTCGATGTTCCCACCGAAATATTCATTATCTCACTTATCTCCTGATGGTTCATACCCTCTAACACAAATAAGTTAAACACCATTCTGTAGCGGGGAGGAAGCTGACGGATCAGTTCAAGCAGTTCCTCAGCTTCCAGTCTTTCAAAAATACCATCAGCAGAACCTGTTGTTTCATATTTACCTATATCCTCCACAGCAGTAATAACATCATGCTTCCTGAATTTTCCCAGAGCTACATTGATCATAATCCGCCTTATCCACCCTTCAAAAGAGCCCTCATACCTGAAACTTCCGATGTTTGTAAAAACCTTAATAAATCCTTCCTGCAAATTATCTTCTGCTTCATGGCGGTCTTTTGCATACCGCAGGCAAACTCCAAACATTTTAGGAGCAAACAGGCGGTAAAGCTTCTCCTGCGCACGAATATTACCCGAGGCACACTCTTTAATAATATCTTTTAAATCTTCCAAATCACTACTGCAAATGTTCTTTCAAAAGTACGGATAAATCTTTTTCGATTCAAAAATTTATCCTGTCCCCGACTTACTGTTAGTTCTGTAGATACTGCCTGCCCCCGGTAGTGTCTGCCCTGTTGAAAAGCCTACTTCCACCAGCCTGTCCTGATTAAATAATCTCCTCCTGCAGTGTCTTCCATGTGCAAATTTATTAGTATGATGTAATATTGGTTGTTAAGGTTGCGTTTAATAATTAAAAACCAACGCAACCTTTTTGGCAGTGGCTTCATCTTTAAAAAAAGCAAAACATGCCGGTATTAAAAGGGGCATGAGAGTATGTTTAAAATATATGAGAATTCCCCCGACCTTAAATCGGGGCATTTTGTGTGATCCGTTTAAAAATAAACAATATTAATTATGAAAGCGATGATATCACTTATAATGGTTTTCTTCCTGGTTGCTGTCACTTCATGTCAAAAAAGCGACCTGTCGCCTGACGACAACAAACAGATAATCCTTGATGAGAAGTCGGCCAGGCTGGTCGAAGCTGACAATACATTCGGACTGAAAATTTTTCAGCAGATAAGAGATGAAAGCGACAAAGACAACCTGATGATCTCCCCGCTCAGTATCTCCGTAGCCCTGGCAATGGCCTATAACGGTGCTGATGGTGACACAAGGGATGAGATGAGGGAGACTATGGAGCTCAACGGACTTACGACTGAAGAGATCAATGCATCTTACAAGATGTTGATCGATGCCTTGCAGTCGCTCGATAAGAATGTTAAATTTAATATTGCCAATTCAATCTTTTATGCTGACGGATTTTCTGTGAAGTCACCTTTCCTGTCAGTGAACGAGAATGTTTACGACGCTGAGGTTGCAAAACTGGACTTCAGCTCCCCCTCTGCCGTTCAGACCATTAACAACTGGGTCTCTGACAAGACAAACGACAAAATTCAAAAAATTATTGAGACTCTCAATCCCCTCGACCGGATGGTTCTTTTAAACGCTATCTATTTCAATGGTATCTGGTCTCAGAAATTTGATGAAAAGGGCACCCATAATCTGACATTTACAAAAAGTGACGGCACTACCCTTGAGGTGCCTATGATGAATAAACTTGATAAAGTTCCTTATATGGCAGATGATCTCTTCAAGGCAGTCAGGATACCATACGGAAGCGGTAAGTACAACATGGTTGTATTGCTGCCTGTCGGCGGGAATAACTCACAGAATGTTATTGACAATCTTAATTCAGATAACTGGAAAAGCTGGATGGAAAGCTTTGAAATGACCGACAGGGTTGACATAACAATGCCAAGATTCAAATTTGCTTTCGAGGCCGGACTGAATGATGTGCTGAAAGCAATGGGCATGCAGAAGGCTTTTATGCCGGATCTGGCCGATTTCTCGGGTATCACGGATGATGATCTCTATATCAGCATGATAAAACATAAATCTTTTATTGATGTCAACGAAAACGGTACTGAAGCAGCCGCTGTAACAGGAATCGTATTTGCCACCACCAGCATTGGGGATGAGCCTCCGGTCGTACCGTTCTTTGTAAACAGGCCGTTTGTTTTTGCCATTACCGAGGAAGATACAGGCGCCATACTGTTTATCGGTGAGGTTAATCACCCGGAATATAACTGATCCCGGTGTGAATAATCATGAATAACAGAAATACAGGATTTGGATTAATAAACTCAATCAGAATAATTACTGTTCAGTAAAAAAAATTACTGCAGAAAATGAGTTCAGAAACCACATTAATGAGAAAATTGATTATATACTTTTTTTTACCGGCTCTCTTTATTGCAGGCTGTCAGAAAAAAGAGAACACTATCTTCCTTGAAACCGGAGTGGTAACAGATCTGGCCGGACTTGGAAACTGCGGAGTGGTAATTGAACTGGATAACGGAAAACAGATCCAGCCTCTGTTCTATCCCGACAATTTTATATTTGCCGAAGGACAGAGGATCCTGGTTGAGTTTTTGGAGATACCTGATGTAATTCCCGCATGCGACAAAGGATCTGCTGCAGAAATATTATATATTGAAGAGTTGGGATGTGCCCCTCTGGCAGATCTGTACCCGCATAATTACGACAGTCTTGCCAATGATCCTGTTTTTATCAACGAAGCATCTGTTGACGGTCTTTGTCTGCACCTTAAAATATCTTACAGCGGAGGTTGCCGGCAGCACAAGGTGGACCTTGCAAGAATTCATGAAGATAATGATAAATCCGGTATCACTGTGCTTGAACTTCGTCATGACTCAAACGGGGATATGTGCGAAGCATTTTTAACAAAAGAGTACCGCTTTGACCTGTCACACCTTAAGATGGAAGGGATTGATGAATTCAGGCTTTCGGCGCGGATTAACAGTGAAGATGATTACAACCAAATATTTTCCCTTAATTAAATCAATTACATTAAATCTCCGGATTTTGCTGCAATGTTAGTTCTTATAAGGCCGCCCGGTTCCGGAGCGGCCTTATTTTTCAGTGCTGAGATTTTTTAAAAATTCAGCATTGGAATATAACTTAAAAAATACTGTATGATAATCCTATTGCAAATCCTGTAGTATTCTTGCCATATGTCTCGTTATAAACTCCTATATCAGGATCGGTAAAAGAGACAGTTTCGTCCTTGTAAAAAGATTTCAACACTCCGGCATCCAGAACCAGTGCATCGGTAATTTTCCACTCAATGCCTCCTCCCAGGCTATAAGATGAATTATTGTTGTCGAAATCGTTCTGGAAGTTTTCAGCAACTCCGAGATTACTGCGAAGACCACCGATGCTTAAAGCAAATTTATCGGTCACGTTATACTGAAGTCCGAGGCCGGCCTCAAATCCGTTCTTATCAATCTCACGGGCACGAATCATGTCCGGATCAATTTCTTTATAAATAGCAATGTCCCTTGTATTTCCTCCCCAGGAAACTCCTTTATCAAAGAACATTGTATATGAAAACTGAGCCTCCAGCTTACCGTCATCATATCCGACACCAATACCCAAAATAGCAGGAAGGTCGCTGCGGCTTGGTTCACCGTCAGGGAATAAACCGACATCATCAACCTTGGTGCTGTTGGTAAGCTCAAGCTTTGTCTGCATCTCATATTTCAAGCCTATATTCAGATTTTCAACCGGTGATATGTTGATACCTATCATCGGCGTAAATCCACTGCCTGTCTGTTCGGCATCTACCTCTTTATCTCCCAGTAATCCTGCAGTTTCTTCCAAACTGCCTGCCACATTGTTTAATTGAGTTGCCGTGGCAGCATATGTAGCAGCACCTTGGGAAAAATAAGTTTTTACCTAGCCCGACTTTCCGAGTTATCTAAAAAGAGGCGCGTAATGGCCTGATATGTAATTATATAATAACGTGATTTCAT